>Ga0302136_1000412_pt1 | contig 21133 bp, 18 predicted proteins | sample CBN3_20m_MG_FD_203116 | JGI IMG/M metagenome (GOLD analysis project Ga0302136, IMG submission 203116) | Marine microbial communities from Western Arctic Ocean, Canada - CBN3_20m | ecosystem: Environmental > Aquatic > Marine > Oceanic | place: Canada: Western Arctic Ocean | collected 2017-09-15
GATGTCTTGCCAAGGCTTATGTCGCATGGGGTGCTTCTGGCCGTAGATTAGCATCCACTTCGTAGTCTTGTTTCGGCATGATGGAAATCTCCATCGGGTCAAAATGCGCCATATCGATATCAATCAGATAGGGGCCGCTCGTGGCCATCGCCTCGGTCAGCGCGCCTTCGAAGGCGTCAAGACTCTGAACCCGTTGGCCCGGCACGCCCATGCTGCGCGCCATGGTGGCAAAGGCAACCTTGCCGAGGTCCGTCTCATTGATTCGACCAAACCGCGTCTCTTGCAGCCAACGTAAGACGCCGTAACCCGAATCGTTGAAGACGCAGATGATGAGGGGCACTTGGTATTGTGCGGCGGTGGCAAGTTCGGTGGCATGAAACATAAAACCGCCATCGCCATGGACCACGAGGGTTTGCTTGCCAGAGCCAATCGCCGCCCCCAGCGCCATTGGGAACCCGGGGCCGATGGCGCCAGAGGTTGGGTTGATGGAGGTGCGGGGGTGCAGAATTGGAAACTGCTGGTTCCCCCAGTTATAGGCTGAAATGGTTTGGTCTCGTACAAACACGCCATCATCCGGCAGTTTCGCCCGAATGAGGTCCATGATGATTGGGAAGTCTTGGCCTAGGCGCCGGCGCATGGAGGCCCGCAAGCCATCCCGGGCTTCCCAAAGGGTTTGGTTGAACTGATCGTCGTTGACGTCCACATCCGGTAGGGCGTCGATCAAGGCTTGCAGGGCCGCTTTTGCATCGGCCAAAACGGGAAATGCCGCCGCATGGGTTCGCCCAATCATCGGCCCATCGATATCAATTTGAATCAGATCGCCGGGTGGCGTTTGCGCTTGAAACTGGCCATCCACCCCAACCGCGAAGCGGGTCCCGATGGCGAGGGTCACGTCGGCCTCATGAAGGCTTTTATACAGGCCTGCGCTATTGTAGTAGTTGCCAATGCTGCGCGGGTCGGTCTCCGCAATCGCGCCGCGACCATCAACAGTGGTGATCACGGGGCAGTCTAGTTTGGTGGCCAAAGCCTGAAGTTCATCACTTGCACCCGCGGCAATCACGCCGCCACCGGCGATAATGATGCGCCGTTTTGAGCGGGTAATTCGGTCAGCAGCGGCGCGAATTTGTTGTGGGTCGGGCGGGTAGTGGGTGCCCGTCGGATAAGACAGTTGCACCGGGTTGGCCGCGGCATATTGCAGATCAATCGGAACTTCAATGGCGCCTGGCGCCGGCCTGCCGGTAAATAAGTCAGCGATCAGCAGCTGCAAGCAAGGGCCCAGTTGCTCGATATGGCGCGGACTCTCGACGCGGCGACAGACTGTTTTCAGCATCGCCACTTGGTTCTCCGCTTCATGCACATAACCCACGCCCCGGCCATAAAAAGCCGTCTCTGCTTGGCCGGTAATGACCAAAACCCGAGACGAGCCGTATTGCGCCTCATAGAGGCCCGTGACTGTGTTCGAGGTGCCGGGTCCGGTCGAGGCAATCATGACGCCCAGTTTTCCGGTCGCGCGCGCGTAACCGTCGGCGGCATGGGTGCCAGCTTGCTCATGCCGAACGTTAATGATCTGGGTTTCCCCCAAGCGATTGATCGCATCAAAGATGGGCATGTTGTGAATGCTGACAATGCCAAAGACGTGTTCGACGCCCAATTGGACCAAGCTTTCAGCGATTAAATCAGCACCGGTAAAGTCGTTCACAGCAGAGCTCCTGGTTTGAGAGGATGATTTTATTGGTTACAGCCAGGGCGAGATCGCGTGTAAAAACTAAGAGGCGATGGCTGATAACGCTTTGATCGGGCCGTGGTGGGCTGGACAGAACACGACCCGGTTTGGCGGCCGCCATTGAACGAGAACAATTTGGCTACCGAAAACCAAACTAGATTGTGTCTTACGGATTTTGAGCGCTTGGCGCGCGTTGAAAACCCAGGGGCCCATGGTAGGGCGCCCGAGGATGGGTCTGGCCTAGCAGGCCAAGGCGGTGAAGCAAAAGGGGGCGTTAAAAGCGTCATCTTTTTTTTATCGGCCGAGTTGCTCTGACCTTCTCACCCTGGGCTGCGTTCGTCAATTCGGGGTTTCGGCCCTTTCTATGACGGTTTGAGCAAGGCCTTATCGTTTGAGCAGTGCCCCGAGTAATTTTGGTGATTGCACGAAGCCGATAGCCGCCGCGACCCGAAGGGCGGTATTCATCGGGTAGGGCAAGGTGTGGATGCCGCCATGGACCCGAATGCAGCCGGGCTGGGGCGCTGTTGGATGCAGCCAGTCATGCACGGCTAGCAGTCCGTTCAGCGTCTGCGATTGGACCGGGGTGAAGGTTTGCACACCAAGTGCGGCCGAGCCGCCAAAAGCCGCATCGAAGACTGGATGGGCGATGGAGCGAGTTTGGGTAATCGGCGCCGTGTTGGCAGACACCCGCAGCGGCGCCCGTTGATCGCTCGGAAATTGGCCCTGTTGAACCCAAGTCTCGGCAGTCATGAGTTTGGCCAGATACTGGGCCGCTTGATAGCTTGCACCTTGCGTTCCCACGATCGTTCGGCTCGCCCCAAGGTCGCCCTGTCGTACAGCGCCGCCACCGCTGCCGAGCAAGCCCAGCTTGTCGAGCGCCGCTTCCCAGCCTGGCCGGCTGTCTTTTCGGTGGGTCAGTGCAAGCAAATCAACGGAATCTAAGGGCGTCGCCGTCGTCGGTGACAAGAGCATCGTGGCGCTCTGAATGAGCGCGCTGGGCAAGGCGTTAACGATGGCATTCATGGCGGCGGCGAGCCGCATTTCTCGCGCTTGGCCCGGGGCGTAAGCGTAAAGGCAAAGATCAAGCGGTTGGCCCTCGGCAAAGGCCAAGATGGTGGCAAGGATCTCGGCGGGTTGGGTTAGTAAATCGGCGCCGTCGACAGGAAACTGTACGCCACCGCCCCGAAACAGGGAGGTCGCAAGCACCGTTGGCGGCGCAAGATCTAACCAAAGAATCTCAGCGCCGGCTGCGCTGAACTGTGCGGTGGGCGCCATCTCTGCGCTGGCGCCAAAGATCACAACCTTGCGTCCGGATAAGTCGAGCTGATGCGGTTCACCCAAATGCTGCGCCAGCCAGTCCAGGGCCACCTTGGCATTCGGAGAGACGATGTTGGCTGATAACAGCGCTTTGCCAAGGCAGGCAAGGTCCGCCCAGTCTTGTTTTAGGAAATGCAGGTTGGGTTGCCAGCCTGGGTCACAATTTGGTGGCAGACGCTCGAGCAGTAGTGGTTTCGCGGGACGCGTTAGGTGTTCCTGCAGCGGGTGGGTGCCTTCATCGTTTGCGTAAACCAAGTGCGCCTGAAACGTTTCAGCCAGTAGCCGAGCAATGTCTGCCCGGGCCGGATGGTTGATTCTTGCGGCTTCAAAACGAGGCAGTGTCGTCACGTAGCGGCGTTTAAAATCCGCCGCGCTCTTGGGAAAATCAATCTCAGCAAAAGCCGAAGGATGCGCCTGAACGGCGGTATCTAGGCAGCGGTATAGGATTTCGCTTGCCGAGCTACCGGGTCGAAGTTGGATTCCGTATTCTGCAGTTTTCATGGTTCGTGTTGTGCCTGATTGGGTGAGCGATTTGGGTTCCGGGTTTGGGCCTTCGTCTTTTGAGTTCAGTCATCATCAAGGCTAAGGCTGGCATGTTACCTTAGTCAGGGTGTTATGCGGGTTATTGGCGTCGGATGACCCTGCAAGCGCCTCGGATTTGCGCAATCGATTTTTTGACCGGCTACTGGGGGATCCGGCTTAGCACATCTTGCCGAGTCCTCAGATAATCGGTTCCGCTAAAAACCAGTGATGGCGCTGATCGACGCGGCTTTCAGGTCGATTGCCGTGCGCTCAGAATGCTGGCTCGTAACGGTCAAGGTTTTCTTAAGCACTGCCTGACGCGGGCGCTTGGCGTTGCGCGACTTGGGCGCGCTGGAACCCCGATCGCGCTTTAAGTCGTTCGAGGTAGGAAAGGGTCGGCGCTTTATACGCGTCTGAAATACCGAGGTTCTCGCCTAAATACAGGGCGTAGCCGCAAGCAATATCGGCGATGGTAAAACGATCAGCAACCAAAAATTCGTGATCGGTGACCCGGGCATTCAGCATTCGCAGCCGCGACAGGTACCACTTCTTATAATCTTCACCGACGAGCGCTTTGGTTTCATCGGGCTCGAGTTGGGTGTACCGCAGGTAGAGCGTTTGCGGAAAGGTCAGCGTTGCATCGCTGTGGTACAGCCAATTCAGGTAAGCGCCGTATTCAGGCGCCTCCGGCCTGACCCCAAAAAGATATTGCTGATGGGCTTCAACGAGGTAATGACAAATCCCCGATGACTCGGTCATATGATGATCGCCATCCACAAAGTAAGGCACCGTGCCAAGCGGGTTCACGGCGAGATAGCCATCGTGGAGAAATCTGGGCGGAAACGGCATGACTTCCAACTCGTAAGGCAGGCCCATTTCTTCCAAGGCCCAAAGCGCCCTGAGTGATCTTGCATCATGACAGTGCCAAAGTTTCATATAATGCTCCTAGCAGCCTGGACAGATTGTGTTCTTGGGCGGGGTGCTTCGGCAAACCAATCTAAAAATTCCGCCAGCATGGTTTGAGTCGATACCGGTAAGTTTGACATCCAATGTCCTTATAACGGCCGCGACCTAAACGCCGTTAAAACCCCTGCTGACGCCAATTAAATTCAGGCTCTTTAAGGTCGCTGCCAGTATCTCGGCGATGTCGCGCTGTCTAGGACTTTGGCGTCGCCTCGTATGATGATGCCGCTAAGCAGCCCACTAATCAGGCTTGCGAGTGCCTTCAAAGGTCGCCTGACCAAACGCGCCTAATTTAGCAGTGCCCGAAATGCTATCGCCCGAGATCACAGCTTGGCACTCAATGGTCATGGGCATTGGTTGTGTCATCGCAATGTTAAACGTCAAAGTATCGCCGTCGACCGTGCCGTCGCTAAATGCCTGTTCACCCTGAGGGCCTGCCATCGAGCCAGACAGCACGCCATTGTCATCCGTCAGGGACAACGTTGCATCTTGCGCGCCCATCGGGGATTTCATTGTGACCGCCCATTTACCGGTTGCTGACATAGTGATCTCCTTTTAGTTGTCTTGTTTGCTGAGCATACCCCAGCGACTCGGGCGCCAACACCCTTGATTGGCCAAGAACAAATGCCGAATCCGTCGCGCTTCCTGCATCACCTTAAGCTCAGCAAGGCTTAACAAATATCGGGCGGGCTCTATTGTTTTTCTGAGGCCTTGTGCCAGATGCTTTTAAAATCCTCGGTTGAGTTGACCCGGGGATAGGGCTCGCTGGGGAGGTCCTTGCCTAAAAAGTTACACAAAGCTGGCCAGCCACTGGCTGCTTCAAAAACCAACAATTTGGCAGGGTCCACGGCTTTTATCACAGCTTCATTGTGCCGGTTAAAAACATCAATCACATGTTGCCGATCGTCCATGCGGCTGTCAAAAACTCGGTTCCAAATGATCTCCATCGCCCATTCGCCGGCGGCATGATTAGCGGGGTCATCACTGTCAAAGCGCGCCTTGGATGAGGCATAAATGGTGTTCATCACGCTGTCGTACCACTTCTCAGGATCTCGAAGCGACAAGATGATTTTAGCGTCAGGGTAGGCCGCGCTGAGTTCCTGCCAGAGATTGCAACTGGGCCAGTCGACCGTTGCGGTATAGCCTGAAAACAAGGCTGGCCAGTCGACCGCTTCACCCAGGTGAGCCGCCTTCCAGAGCGCTTGATGGTCCGGATGATGTCGCAGTTCCATCATGTGATAGCACTGGTTATAGCCCAGCATTTCGAGCCCATACTTGAGCGAGAGCGTGCCGGTTCTGCCAAATCCGGCACCGATGACTTCAAGTGACATGTGGTTTCCTTGCATTACTTTAAGGTTAGGGCAATGTGATTGCGCGCTCACTACACCATAAAAACCACAGCCGCTCAATCAACCCGTGCCGCTTGGCAGATGGGTTGCCGGCGCGGGTAAATCGCATGTGTGATCCGCGCGCACGCGTCTGAGCCGTCAGCATTGCGTTGAATCGCGCGCTGTCGCCCTATTTCTTTGGGCTAGGTCGTTCAACCGATGCTTTGCAACCGATATTTTTGCAACCGATGTTATTGCAACCGATGTTATTGCAATCGATGTTATTGCTTCCTATGTTTTTGCATCGGGGGCCCGTTCAAACGAGCCTAAACCGTCTGTCCGCCCGACCTCACGCCAAACCCAGCTGAGCGAGCTTAAAGTGGGTTGGGGCGTCGCCTTGTTGGCCCCTTCAGGCCTTCCAGGGCTGATAATAATTTGCCGGGCCTTCTGCGCGAATATCGGTTAGCCAATCGCCCTGGTAGGGCCACTGCTCGGGATGATCTGGGTGGGGACCTTGCCAAAATCGCTCGAACGGGCCTGCGGCTGCCACGGTTTCGAGCGACCAGGCCTGCCGGCGATAGGTCCAACTGTCCGGCACGAGCCGGTGGGCGGCTTGAAAATGTTCAACCGCAATGGCCTTCTGGTCGTGTACAACGGCTTCACAAGCGAGCTCAAAATGAGCATGGCCCAGGGCGCGTTCAGCCGATTGGGGTCCGGCCCGGGCAATCACCGCCTCCGGCGAGAGCGCATGGGGGCTGTCAGCGCCCCGATGAATCCAATCCTGTAAGGCGGCATGGTAGCGTGCCGGGTCACTTTCGATGTGGGCAGCTTCCCCCATGATCGCCATCATGCGGGGCGGCAGATCTGGCGGCGGTCCTGCGGGCGCACCTGTATCCACAACCGGTGGGGGTGGCGCCGAGGTCACTGGTCGGACGATCATCCCCGCTTCATCAATCCAAATGGATTGCGGGATATTCACGACGCCAAATAACCGTGCGAGATCGTGGTGGGTATCAATTAGGGCTGGGTGGGTTGGCGCTGCGGCTTCAATGGCCGCTCGGCAGCCGCGACTGCCGAGGCTATCGAGTCCAACCGTTATGAGTTCAACACCCAGGTGGTGAACCTCGTCTCGTAATGCTCGCCACACGGACAAGTGATTTGCGCAGCCTCAGTAGGGTGCCCAGGCATAAACAATGATTTTTTGCCCCAAAAAGTCAGAGAGGCGATGCTGCTTGCCATCAAGATCCGGTAGGCACAGCTCAGGCGCTTTAGCGCTGGATAAAGCGCGGCCGCCGAGGCTATCCGGGCCGATGGCAAGGGCATTCATCCTGGGTTCTTCGACGAGCGGCAGGTTCATGGCGTCGGCCAGCGCGATGGCGGGTAAGGCGTCAGTGTCCGTCGGGAAAGGCAATGGGATGCAGGTCTCTGCCTTGCAAGCGCCTTCTGGCTTGAAGGTCCATCCTGTTGCCGCCTCGAAGGCGCGTTTCTCGATTGTTTGGCCGTAGACAATCATATGGTCCGCTCTTTTTTTATGCTGTTAAGGTCCATCAGAGCAGAAAATTTTAAAAAAAGAAATGCCGAAAGCGCCGCAGCACTTTACCCCTTTGCCGGTTGTTTTCATCGCGATCGCGGCGCTGGGGCAGGTCAAAATAGCGCTTATTCATACCAGTGAGTGTGCTACTGTCTTGGATCAGAACCAAGCAGGAGATTGTAGATGAAGGTGCTACGTTGGCTGGCCATTACGGTGCTCGCCCTCATTGTGACGATTGCGTCGGTGTTGGTTGCAATGCGGTTCTCGGACGGTCCATACAGCATGCTGTCAGGTGGCGCTTTCTCATCGGGGGAACCTCAGCGCGGTTTGTCGGACTGGTCATTTTTAGAAGGTCGAGACGTCATTGAATTTCAAACTCTGGCGCCTGAAACCTCCCGCACCATTTGGTTGGTGGTGGTTGATCAAAAACTCTATTTCGTGAGCGGTTACATGAATACCGCAGTGGGTAAAATCTGGAAGCAGTGGCCGAGCCATGTTACTGAGAATAATGCCATTTTGATTCGAGTGGATGGTGCCATTTATCCACAACGGCTCAAGCGGTTGTGGGATGAACCGATGGTGCCGGCAGTGATGCGAAAATTTTCGAAGAAATATGGCCTCGGTTCTGAAGACGCCAGTGATGACGCGATTTTGACCATGGTGGGTGAGGGAGATGTTTGGCTGTTTGAGGTTGTGGCGGCTGAGTAAGTCATTCAGTTTTAATTACGCGGGTGCCGCGCTAAGCGGTCGCTAAGCGAAAGGCCTGCAACATTGTTGGCGTTGTTGTGTTCAATGCGCGGTAAAGGAAATCCATCGATGAATCCAATTGAAAGTGAAACCGAAGCACTCTCGGATACGGGTTACAGCAAAGGCTATCTGCGGTATGCGCTGGGCTTGTTCTTACTGATTTATATCGTCAATTTTGTTGATCGGCAGATCTTTTCAATTCTGATTGAGCCGATCAAAGAAGAGATCGATTTAAGCGATACCCAATTGGGTCTGCTCGGCGGCATTGCGTTCGCGTTGTTTTATACCATCGCCGGCATACCGATCGCCCGATGGGCCGATGTGGGTGTGCGAAAAAATATTGTCGCCCTCGCGATTTTGATTTGGAGCGGCATGACCATGATGACCAGCACGGCCAAATCTTTTGGCGGTCTGCTGCTGGCGCGGGTCGGGGTTGGTATTGGGGAAGCGGGTTGTTCACCGCCAATCCATTCTATGATTTCTGATTATTTTCCGGAAAACAAACGGGCGACCGCCCTGGCCATCTACGCCATGGGCATCCCCATTGGTGGCGCGATTGGTACCTTAGCGGGGGGCTGGATCGGCGAATATTATGGCTGGCGAATGGCCTTTTTGTTGGTGGGCTGCCCCGGCATTATCTTGTCGGTCGTGGTTTACTTGACGATTCGCGAGCCCTTGCGCGGCCAACAGCGGCCCGTTGCGCAGCAAAAAGAACCCGAAGTGCTGATTCCGCTGAAAGAGACCATCAGCTTTATGTGGCGCTTGCGCTCCTTCCGGCATTTGTCCTTCGCCGGCTCCCTGCATGCGTTTGTGGGTTACGGGGTGGCGTTGTTTATGCCGTCTTTTTTTATGCGCGTGCATGGCTACGGCTTGGCAGAGACCTCAACGTATCTGTTTTTAATCGGATTGACCGGCGTCATTGGGACCTTCCTGGGGGGCTACTTGGGCGATCGGTTTGGGCAGAAAGATAAACGCTGGTACATGCTCTTTCCGGGTGTTGCGACCTTTCTGTCGGTGCCCTTTGCGGTCTTTTTTTATACCACCCAAGACCCGGTTATGGCGCTTATTCTGGCGGTGCCGGGGGCAATTCTTGGGCCGATGTATCTCGGCCCAACCTTTGGGATGACCCAGACGTTAGTGCCGCCGCAGATGCGCGCCACCGCCTCGGCGATTCTGCTGTTTGTGCTGAATCTGATTGGCTTGGGTTTGGGGCCGGTGTTTGCCGGCATGCTGAGTGATTACTTTTCAGCAGACTACGGGGTTGATTCGATTCGTTATTCGCTGCTGATTCTTGCGGTTGGCGGCAACATTTGGTCTGCGCTTCATTATTACCTGGCATCCAAGACTATTCGAGAAGATATGCTGCTGAAAGACGCTTACCTGCCGGCGCCTTAGCCCGCGCGGATGATCTTGCTAAGGCGCGGCACGCGCCGTTGAATTCAATGGCCTCAGCCCTTAGGGCAAGGGGATGCACGCTTTGGTTCCGAAGCCCTGGGCCCGGCCGCTGGCTGGGCCCAGGGTTATCCAAACTGGCCTAGCGCCGCTTTTGGATCTTTTTTGGCCATGCCGGTTTTATCCAGCGTTCTATTTAAAGCGCCAGTCTAGAAATAATGCTTTGCCGCATTCTTGTGGGGTCTGCTTGGACCCTGCAGGGGATAAAAATCTTTGTTGGACATTTATCCTGCAGTTTGGTAATTCTAGGTAGAGGGGAAGCAACTATAATCCCGTTGCCGTTAATCGCGGGTTGGGATAACAAACTTTATGGGCATTTGCACTGTAAGACTTTCTCATTGTGATGCAAAAATAGCTGGAGCGTGACGAATGACAGGAATAAAATGGGTCGGGGTTGGTGTATTGGGTTTGAGCGGCCTGTTTGGGCTAACGTCGGTGCAAGCCGAAGACGGCGTGAATCGAGTTTTTGAGGAAGTTGTGGTGACCGCGCGTAAGCGCGAAGAGACCGCCCAGTCCGTGCCGATTCCGATTACGGCGTTAGGTGCGGAGCAAATGCAAACGCGGAACATGACCGAAATTCGCGATATTGAACGCTTGAGCCCGAATACAGATATTGATTACAGCGCCGTCAATGGCACGTCGCTCCAGGTTTTTATGCGGGGTATTGGTCAGACCAACTGGTCTTCCACCCAAGATCCAAAAATCGGTATCTATGTCGATGGTGTTTATTTGAGTCGGCCCCAAGGCGGGCTCCTCGATTTTAATGACGTCTCGCGCGTGGAGGTGCTGCGCGGTCCCCAAGGCACGTTATTTGGCCGGAACACAACGGCCGGGCTGATCCAGATCATCAACAATCGGCCTGAACAGGAATTTGAGGCCAAGGCGCACGTTGGGGTGGGCAATGAGGGTCAGCGCACTGGCGGTTTTGTCGTGAATGCGCCGATATCAGAAAATTTAGCGGCCCGGTTTTCCTACAGCATGAACCAGGCCGATGGCATCATCACCAATGCTTTTACCGGTATGGATCGCGGTAACGAAGACTCTATGTCTTATCGTGCGGCCCTGCGCTGGGAAGATGATGCGTTGGACGCACAGTTAACCTTTGATCATTTCGAGGCCGATGAGCGCGCGCCACTCGGCTCGTGTCGGTTTACAGGCCCAGCGGATCCGTTCGCTGCATTAGGCTTGGGTGGATTGCCCTCCGTTGCGGTCTTGTTCGGCGTTTATGGCGATATGAAGGCCAACTGTGAGAACACCAGCAGCTCGGTTTCGATGGACACAACCAATAATGAAAATGCCATCAGCGATGTGGACGCCGTGTCGCTTCGCTTCAGTTACGATTTTGGTGGTTTTCAGATTTCGTCTATCACTGCGCAACGTAATATTGAAAACTTCAATGGCACTTGGGGTTGGGTTATGGGCAATGGGCCAACAGTCAATTTCTTGGAAATTCTAAACAACGTCAGTGAAAATGAGATTTTGTCGCAAGAACTCCGAATGACCGGCGCGACCGATCGGCTGGATTGGGTGGTTGGCGCTTATTGGTTTGAAGAATCGTCGCAAGAGGGCTTAGATGTGCCGCTCTTCCGCGGGGTTGGCGCGCCAACGCCTGAGCAATGGCCATTGTTTTATGCGCCGAATGGGGCGGGCGGTACCTTGGGCGGCGCCGCACTGGGCGCGCAGCTCTATGGCAGCCGTTATCAAGCCTACGACGTGGTGAATGCCAATCAGGCTTTCTTTGCAGAGATGACCTATGCGTTGACCGATCAGTTAGACCTGACCCTAGGCGCGCGTTACACCAAGGATGATCGAGATTTTACGCGGATCCAAACGCTCTATGGTGGCGCTTTTGATCCCTTTTACTTTTGCCCGGGCATGCCAACCGTTGAGCTCGCACCCGGTGTGCCTGCAGCCGCCAGCGATCGCTGCTTCCAGACGGTTTCTTACAGCAAGACCACCCCAAGGGCCATCCTGAGCTACCAGGTGTCATCCGACATGATGGTCTACGGCAGCTACAGCATGGGTTATTCCAGCGGCGGCTTTAATCAAGATGTCAGGATGCGCGCCTACTTGCCGGAAGTTTCCGATAACCTTGAGTTCGGCGTTAAATCCGAACTGCTCAATGGCAAGCTACGACTCAACGCCACGGTGTTTAATAATACCTACAAGAACCAACAGTTGACCGTGGGCCGAATTGTGAATGGTCAGCCGACCGCGGACTTGATCAATGCCCAAGAAGCGACGCTCAACGGGTTTGAACTCGAGCTGCTGGGGCAGTTGACGGATCAATTGTCCGTGACCGTATCGGCTGGGTACTTAACAGGTGATTACGATGTGTTTACGATTGACGATAATGTCACGGTGACCGCAGAGGATGGTTCTGTCGGCAGTATCATTCAGGAGCGAGACCTATCGGGTACCGAGTTCGGTAGCGGCAATAATTTGTCCTTTGATGTGGGGCTGCTGCACATTGTGGCGCTCAATGGCGGCGGTGAGGTTGTATCCTCCATCGGCGCGACCTTTAAGGACGACCGGTTCTATACCCTGGTTAATACGCCTTCGTCTTTAGCGCCAAGCTATTGGTTATTGGACGGCCGGGTGACCTGGTTTATGCCGAACGAAAAAACCAGTGTGTCGCTCTGGGGCAGTAATCTGACGGACGAAGAATATGTTACAACCATGTTGAGCCAATCGGGTGACCGAGAGATTGGTGGCATTGACGCGTCGCTTGGCATGACGGCTGATTATTGGGGAGAACCGAGGCGCTTTGGTTTAGAGCTAAAGCATCAGTTTTAAAGGCCTCATCTGTTAGGGAAAAAACGGGCGGTTGCCCGTTTTTTTTGGGTTTGATTCGGTGCCGCCTGGCGTGGGTCAGCGGCTGCGGTGGGATCGCAGGCAGTTGTCTTTTATTGGTGAAACACCGTGATCCTGTTGCAATATGCGTGATTCGACTGCGGCTTTTGGTCTAGGCTTTTGGTCTAGGCTTTTGGCCGAGGCAGATGGCTAGGTCGCCCGTCTCGGCCAGGATGCAGAGCAGATCGAAACGATCGGTAAAAGGTCGCGAACACGAGCCTCTTGCGCTGAGGATGACCCGGATCAAAGCGTTAAGGTTACCTTTTTACTTTGGGCGCCTTGGGCACGATTGCATCGTCAGGACTGTGTACGGTGCCCCGACAGTGAAGACAGTGAAGACAGTGAAGACAGTGCAGACAGTGCAGACAGTGCAGACAGTAAAGGCGGTGAAGGCGGTGAAGGCGGTAAAGGCAGAGAAGGCAGAAAAGGCGGTAAAGGCAGTGATGAGGCGAATCAAGGTTAGCAAAGGCTTCCAATCGACGGCAGTCTTCGAGAAACTCTGTGTGTTGTCTCAAACAGGAATCAGGATGTTATGAATACGAGCGCCAGCGCCTACCGGCCGTTTCAATGCGGCTTGCTTGCAAGCATTCTCTTTTTTGTGGGTTATACCGCGTTTGGCTGGTCAGGTTGGGGCACCCCTGCGGCCGTCGAGCAAGCTGTCGGCGAAGTCTCCCGATGGTGCGAGCGCGTGCAGCCTGGGTTGTTTCATGAGCCGGTGAACGCGCTCAGTAACCTGGGCTTTATGGTGGCTGGGCTCTGGATGCTGTGGCGTTTAGGCGGCGATGTGCGCGCGGGCCGGCAGGGGCTCATGTTTGGTCACAGTCCGGTGGCGCTGCTGTATGCGGGCGCGGCGATTTGGCTTGGGCCGGGGTCTTTACTGATGCATGGCACCCACACGGGTTGGGGCGGGTGGGCTGATAATCTCAGCATGGTGATGTATATCTTGATCCCCTGGTTGATCAATGTGGGCGCGATGGGGCGTTGGACCAGCATCCGATTGCTGACGATCTATACCGCGCTTGTGATTATTTATGGGATCGGCCGGGCGGTTTATGGTTGGGGCTTGGGCATTAATCTTGATTTTTTTGGCTTGTCCATCGCCTTTTGGGTGATCTCGGAGGTGCTGTATCGCTTTCACTCCCAGCACTTCCGCTGGATATCCGGCTTGGTGGGGTTTGCCGTGGCCGGTATTTTTGGGATCACGCCGCTTGAGATGTGGGCCGAGCCCGCTCGGTATTGGTGGGTGGTGCTGTTTTGGGTGCCAGGCCTATTGGCTCCGAGTGCGCCAGTGGGTCGTCGCGATTATTGGCCCTGGTTCTTCCTCGGAATGGGCAGTTACCTGCTCGCGTTTGCCATTTGGCAAACGGGTAAGCCCGCGCATCCGTGGTGTAATCCAGATTCGTTGATTCAAGCGCATGGCATTTGGCACCTCTTATCGGCCGCAGCTACCGCCTGCTTTTTTGTGTTTCTGCGAACCGAGCGCAAGCTCACCTGAGTGGTTGGGGTTTTGTTGAACGCCAGTTGATTGCTCTGCTAGCGCGGTCACAGAGCCGTCAGGGGGGCATTCAGCAAGCGGCACGTGATTCCAAAAGTTAGGGTAAGCCGGCAAACGCAAGTGGCCGAGGGTCCCACTGCCGGCGTCCCGCTGTCAGGTTGAACCGGCTGCTGGTTGAGAGGGTGCCGCGGCACGCACAATCTTGATGTGGCAGCCTAACAAGGCTTTGCTTTGGGATATTAGGCTTTTAGATTGGCGCGCCAATGCGGCCCGACCTCGGTGAGCGTGCTTTTAAATTGGCTCGGATTGGCGGGTTAATAAAGGGCGCAAAGTGGTTGCCCTTAGGTTTTACCCCAGCGACGTCATTTAAAATTGTCGGTTTGTCTCGGCGGGGTTTTAGTGCGCCGGTCGGTCGCCCCGCGCTTCAGCGGCAATGGCCGCGCCATCCATTTCGTATTGGGCGCCGCAGAACTCGCAATTCAAGGTCAGTTCGGTTTGTTCGGCCAGTAAGGCTTGCAACTCGGCTTCTCCCAAAGCGATCAGCGCGTTTGCCATTCGCTCGGGGCTGCAGGTGCAGGCAAATCGGAGGGCTTTGGGTGGAAACAGGGTCACCTCATCCTCAACGAAGAGCCGCTTTAACATGGCGGCTTCCGAAAGTTCAATCTGCTCGGCCTGGGTAAGCGTCGCCGCAAGAAGACTAAAGTGTTGCCATTGATTTACGCGGTTTGTGTCGTCTTTTTCTAACTGCGCCGGCAACTGCTGCAGAAGGAATCCGGTCGCGGTCTCGCCGTCCGACTGCAGCATGATTTGTGTCCCGAGTTGGTCCGATTGCCCAAAGTAGAACTCGAGGCATTGGGCCAGACTGGCGGCGGTTAGCGGCACTAAGCTCTGATATCGCTCGCCGTGCTCGGGCTCAATAGTGACCACCAAGGTGCCGGATCCCAGCAGCGCTTCAAAGTCGGGGGCATCGCGGTCCGTTAAGTCCTGGAAGCGGGCAACGCAGCGTAGGCTGCGCTCGCTGCTGGCTTCTGCGGCCAGCAGGGTGATTTTTTCAAGCCCTTTAACCTGCAACAGCAGGCGGCCTTTGAACTTAATGGTTTCAGACAAAAGCGCAGCGGCTGCAAGGAATTCGCCGAGCAAAATTCGGATTGGCCGAGGATAATCCGTCGCGCTCAGACTGTCGGCATAGGTTTGATTGAGCTGCAGCATGTAACCCCGGATATCGGCATTCGCCATTAGAAATCGACTGGAAGAATCAGATTGCATCGCGTTGGTTTCCTGTTTGGCGCGTTAAAAGAGGGTCGCCACTGTCCGGGTTAGAGGGGGCGGGCAAAGCTTGCAAGCCAAGCGATGCCCGACGGCAGATTATAAGGTAATTAAGCGTCAGCGTATTTTGAATTTTGGGGCCTGGTCAGGGAACGTTCTTGGTTTTGGCGGCGCGCCCGCGTTGTGAGGCAATCTGTACTCACGGCTCGGGTGTGATTTGAAAGGCCCATGGGGGCTTTAGAATCTAGCCCGGGGTGATTGATTTGCCGCGCCCTCGGGTACAGGGCACAGGGGCCAGGGCGCGGTGGTGCGAGCCGTGTTCAAGGGCTATAGGTTCACCAATAGCCATCGCTTTGGCCCGGCACCATCACCGGCCTTGCTCATCCCTGAAAACTTCTAGTCATCCGGTCTTAGGGGCTTTGCGAATCTGCCAACTGGCGTAGATTCGCCTCGTGACCCGCGCGGTTTATCTTGTACAACGACAAAACCGCAAGCGCCAGAATGTAAAAGAAGAAGATCACGGGAATGTAGTAGATCGCAAGGTCTGCAATGGTGCTCTCCGGCACTTCGCCGGGCTTTGCCTGGGTTGGAAACTGGATTATGGCTAAAATCTGACCCGCCACGACCACCCCAAGGCCGTTCACCGCCTTCTGAGCAAAGCTGTTGGCCGCGAAGAAAATGCCTTCTGATCGGCGGCCGGTTTTGACCTCGCTGTCTTCCACAATATCGGCAATCATCGCCGCCACGAGGGACGCTGCGATGATAATCAGCGTGACCTCAAGGGCATTGAAGACCACCAGGGTCCAGAACAGGGCGTCGGTGCCGTTTTCAGGAAACCAGCCGAGTAGTCTTAGAATATAAGGCATGGGCGCCATACCAAACGAGATGGCAAGGGTCAGCATGCCGCCGCGTTTTTTGCCCAGCTTTGTCGAGATCCACGGTGCAATCCAAAGTGCGATCAGCGCAGACAGGAAGTAGGGCAGGTTCATGTAACCAATTTGACTGCTGGTTAATTCCCAAAAATGACGGGAAAAATAGATGCTTAAGGAGGTCGAAACCCCGGAGGCCACCGCCATGAACAAGGCCGATATAAACAGCGCAAAGAACGATCGGTTCGAAAGGGTCTCTTTCAGTTCCCCGACCGTTTTCTGAAAACTGAAATCGGTCTTGGGTGGGGGCTGCTTTAAATTCGGGATATGCCGATGCGTTCCCGCAGCAGAAACAAAGATGGAAATAAAAATAATGATCGAGGCGGTGAGGCCGTAGTTTTGCCAGCCTTGGATGTATTCCAGCCCGCCCTTTTCCTCAGGCAAAAAGACCAAGTAGTTCAAGACCGCCATGGTCAGGCCGCCCCACCAAGCAAAGAAGTATCGAAAGCTCATGAGCTTGGTGCGCTCATCGTAGTCGTCGGTGAGTTCGGCCACTAGCGCAGTGGCTGGAATCTCGTAAAAGGTGATGAAAGTTCGGATGAGCACGCTCATGCCAACAAAATATAAGAACAGTTGGGTTTCAGGTAGGTCCGGTGGCGACCAAAGAAAAAAGTATGCGGCGGCAACGGGCACCCCGGCGCCGTACATAAAGGGATGTCGGCGGCCCAGACGAGATTGGAAGTTATCCGAGATATAACCCACCATTGGGTCCGAGATCGCATCGAATACGAGTGCAATCAGAATGCCCAGCGAGACAAGGTCGGCCCGAAGCCCAATCACTTGGCTGTAATAAAACAGTAGCAGGTAGTTAAACCCATTAGCCGTCGCGCCATTGGCAACGGCGCCAAAGCCATAGTAAAGCTTGGTTGAAAAATCGACCTGGTTTTGAGTGGGTTTTGACATGTACTGCTCGTACTTTGTTTGGACGCATCATACGTGCTTTTGAGTTACCTGGGTATGCAGGCGCTATTTGCGTCCGGGAGGTCATCGCGTCAGAATGCGGCGAACAAAATTGAGTGCCCAAAATGAATCCAATGCCATCAGCAAATTTTCTTTTGCGATCATTATTGCCATCCAGTTTGTTGTTGGTGCTGCCCTTTATCCCGCTCACCGCCCTTGGGATTGTTGATGTGCATGATGAATATTATGCCGCCCCAGAGGCCGCTACCTTGAGCGTTGTGTCCGTCGATTTCAGCGGCGCCAGCGGCAATGATTCGCGGCAGTCGTTCTCGCTGGAGGGGCATCAATTGTGGCGACGACCGGGTCAAACCATTCTGCTGATCGGTAGTTACGCCAAAGCCGATTCGGGTGGGGCGGACACCGCCGACAATCGCTTTCTGCATGCTCGGTACGTCAAAGCGTTCACCGCACGGTCGGGCATTGAGGGGTTTTTGCAAACCCAGCAGGACCGATTGCAAAAGCTCGATGCCCGTCATTTGATTGGGGGGGGCTACCGGTTTGAAACCCGCAGCCCGGACGAGCGTCGGGTGCTATTGGGTATTGGCGGCTTTGCTGAACGAGAGCGTTTCGTGGATTTGGCAACAACCGAAACCAATTACCGCGCCAACGTGTATCTAACCGCTGAGATTCCGCTGAACTTTACCAATGCGTCCACTTTGAGTTTGTCGGCTTACGTGCAACCAAAATTTTCTGATCCCAGCGATATCCGAAGTATTGCGATGATTAAATTCGAAACGCAGTTAACCGCTGCCTTTTCAATGGACTTAACCGTTGCTTTTGATCATGACAGCAATCCGTTATCGGGGGTCGACGCGCAAAATTTGCGGTATTCTTCTGGCATCACCTATAAATTCCAAAAATAATCCTGCTAAAGGGGGTTGTCGTTATGCCAACGTTATCAAGCGCGCAATGCGACGCGATATTGCAGGCGGTCGACGCAACTTTCGAGGCCCAGCTGCAGTTCACCGAAGCACTGGTTCGCTTTCCTTCGACCCGAGGTCAAGAGGGTACCTGCCAGGACTTTTTGTTTGAGGCTTACCGTGACCGGGGTTACGCCGTTGATCGTTGGCGGATCGATCCGGATGACATTGCGCGCCATCCCGGGTTTTCCCCGATCGCGCACGATTACGATCAGGCCATTAATGTTGTGGCGACCCATCGGCCCCAGCAGCAAACCGGTCGGTCGTTGATCTTGAATGGGCATGTTGATGTGGTGCCGACCGGACCAAAAAGTTTGTGGGATGCGCCCCCTTTTGAACCCCATCGAGACGGGGATTGGCTCTACGGCCGGGGCGCTGGCGATATGAAGGCCGGCCTTGCGGCCAACCTGTTTGCACTGGATGCGCTTCGATCTTTGGGCTTTCAGCCCGCCGCACCCGTTTATTTGCAATCGGTCACCGAGGAAGAATGTACCGGCAACGGCGCCTTGTCGGCGTTGGTTCGGGGTTATCAGGCCGATGCGGCCATTATTACGGAGCCGGTGGGCGAATCCTTAGTCCGGGCGAATGTTGGCGTGATTTGGTTTCGGGTGCACGTTCGGGGCTACCCCGTGCATGTGGCCTCGGCCAGCAGTGGCGCCAATGCCATCGATGCGGCGGCTTATTTGATGCAAGCGCTAAAGACCTTCGAGGCTGAACGCAATGCCAAAAAATCAGAGTTTCCACGATTTGCTGAGATTGAAAAGCCGATTAATGTAAATGTTGGCAAAATTGAAGGCGGCGATTGGGCCAGTTCAGTACCGTCTTGGTGCAGCTTTGATGTTAGAACGGGCATTTACCCTGGCGAGAATGCCAAAGAGCAGGCTCGCGTGATAGAGGATTTTCTGCAAGGCGCTGCCGGCCAACATCCCTTTTTGTCGAACAACCCGCCGGAGGTTGAATTTAATGGGTTTCTGACGGAGGGTTATGAGTTAACCCCAGGCAGTGATGCCGAGGCTTTGTTGGCCACGGTACACGAATCGGTCATGCAGACCGCCTTGTCAGAAATCACGTCACTGGCCTATCTGGATGCACGGGTCTTTGCGCTGTACGCCGAGACGCCGTGTCTTGTTTATGGACCGCACTCGGACAATATTCACGGGTTTAATGAGCGGGTTAGCATTGAGTCAATCCGGCGAATTACCAAAACCTTGGCGTTATTTACTGCGAATTGGTGTGGGCTAGAGCTGATAAGTTAGTGCTTACTATTAATTTTTCGTATATATGATAGGCGCTATGAGATATGTCAGGTTATCGGCAGTCGGCCCAGCGCGCTCTGCGGTGGTTTGAAGGTTAGAGCCCGCCCAGCGATTAAGCCGAGCGTTCGACATTGGGCTTGTGCCTAGGCCGGATATCGAACGCCCTCCGGCCGCGTGTAACAGATTAGGCTTTGCCGAGGCTGCGGGCCTTATGGCCTTGAAAGTTTTCGCCCTTCGCGCTGTAGCCCGTCATTTGCGTGTCTTCGCCGCGTAGCGTCGTCAGCGCGCGATGGACCTGGTGGGCTTGGCGGCGAACTTGAATCCCATTGTGCTGATTTTTGCTGACACACGCATCGGTCAGCGTCATAACCTCAAGGCGCAATTGGTCCAGTGCGCCAGTTGGATCACACCAGTCGAAGATTTCCCGAGTGCTCGCCTGCGGCATTTGTGTTTTTAAGTGCTCCACAACGGTTTTGCTTTGCTGGAGATATTTCTCAAGATCCGCCATCAGGGTTTGTTTTTCGTTCGCGAGCTTAAAGAGGGCTTCGCTTTGGCGATTATTCAACGCCTCACGCTCGTCTTGAATACGCGCGTCGAGCGTCGTCAGCAGGCCTTGCTGCGCAGAAAGCAAATTGGCTAGCGCAGAGCGAAACTGATGGGGTTCAAATTGGTTCATAAAGCACTCCTAGTGATAGGTGTGCCGATACTCGGTACTAAAGCAGTTCCTGTTCCTGTTGGATCAGTTTTTCTGCGATCTTTGCCACATCGATCTGGAAAGAACCATTTTGTACCTGCTCTTTAATCGAAGCAACGCGTGCTTCATCAGAGCCGGACAGGGTTGAAAGCTTCTTCTCCATTTCAAATAAATCCTCAGCAGCACTGGTCACGGTGACCGTATCGGTCCTCGTGGAACGATCGGTCGTATCCGCTGTTGCTTCGGCCTTGAGGGGCTTTTGCATCAGTGACTGGGTGATCCCAGTTTGAGTTGGCTTAATTTCTATGGCCATTTCAATTCTTTCCTATCGTTTTGCCGCCAAAGGTTTCTAGGCGTACCGTGGTTATCGACATTATTTCATAAAACTTTAGTTTTTTTTACCATTGCATGATGGCAACACTGCCATTGGCCTGAACTTCGCCCTGAATCGTGCGTTTTGAGGCAATATTCTGAACGCGAATCTGCTCGCCAATGGCGCCATCCTGAAGCGCTTTGCCGGTCATACGAACCGTAAATTGACCATTTCCGGCCTCGATAACGGTTTGCTCGCCTCGTTTAATGACAACCGGGGCCTGCAGCATGCTGTGCTGGAGCTCGGTGCCCTCACGCAAGGGGCGTTTTAATGCCGTACCGATGGCCTCTTCAATGTGGTTAATGATTGGCAAATGCCCCGGCGCGCGCTGTACCAACAGCTCTTGTAGGTCGCGCTCGTTCAAAATAGTCCCGCGCGCCAAGCTTCGATTGACCCGCACCACCGTAATATCGGAGGTGATGGTTACTGGGACGTATATCGACCAGGAGATTTGGGTCTCGCACGAGACTTTCATGGTGAGCCGGCCGCCTCGAAAGGATCGGTTCGCCGGTTCTGCAATTAAAGGCCCGGGACAGGCGGCCAGTCGAACCCGATTATCGAGTTGGGTGCCGCTAATTTTGGGGTTCGACAAGCTGCTAATCTCCGGTAATCGCATCACGCCCTCCTGGGCGGCTGCGAAAATCGAGTCCCGGGTTTCAAACCCGGTACGATTGCCATAGCTCGGAGCAAGCGTCGCGGCGGCGGTTGCCAAAACCAGATAACGCGTCAATTTTTTGACCAATCGACGGTTGTTGATTAAGTGCTTCGGACCTGAATCTATCGTTTTCATGTCGTTAACCTATT
>Ga0302136_1000413_pt1 | contig 21132 bp, 23 predicted proteins | sample CBN3_20m_MG_FD_203116 | JGI IMG/M metagenome (GOLD analysis project Ga0302136, IMG submission 203116) | Marine microbial communities from Western Arctic Ocean, Canada - CBN3_20m | ecosystem: Environmental > Aquatic > Marine > Oceanic | place: Canada: Western Arctic Ocean | collected 2017-09-15
ACTCCCAAAAAATGAAAGAGAGTTTTGTAAATTAATAAATGATAAGGAAATCACATTATTTAGGGATTTTATTCTATACTAATACAAATTTTTTATGAATGAGAAATAATAGACTCATTTATAAAAACTGATACTTATTTACGACCGTTCATGTGTTCGCGAACAGTCTTCAAAAACGCCTTGTCACGCTTCGTTTTAGGATCCGCCATGATGATGATATAGGTCAATCTGTTTGGGAGTTTAGGCTTGTTACCCTTTGGTCTGGGGGTAGCTCTCAATTTCTTTTTTGAATTTCCAATCTGTTTAACAGTTGGCATTTATATATACGAATATTTAATCCATTTCGTCAATGGTAGGACCCTTCACTTCGTCAGGCTGCTCCTGACACGTGTTCAGAAGATCAGTGAGTTCCTTCTGCTTGTGTTCAATCTCATCAACTTCAGCAGATCGGTTATTGTCAACCCATTGAATAGTCTCATCAATCTTTTCCTTGAGCAGAGCCTTGCTGGTGTCACTCAGTGTACATTCTTCACCTTCAATCATGTTACGCATACCATATGCCGAAGATTCCAGAGCATTTACCGCACTAACCTTTTTTTCAAACGCCTCATCCTCATCCTTGTATTTTTCCGCATCCTGTACCATACGCTCAATGTCCTCCTTGGAAAGACGACCCTTGTCGTTAGTGATGACAATCTTCTCAGACTTCCCAGAAGCCTTATCCTCCGCAGTCACATTTAAGATACCATTCGCATCGATGTCGAAGCATACATTAATCTGCGGAACACCCCTGGGAGCAGCGGGGATACCAGACAAATCAAACGTACCCAAGAGATGATTATCCTTCGCTCGGGGGCGTTCACCTTCGTACACCTGGATAAGGACACCAGTCTGATTGTCCGCGTAGGTCGAGAATACTTGTTCCTTCTTCGTTGGGATGGTAGTGTTCCGTTCGATAAGTTTGGTCATAACACCACCAGCAGTTTCGAGACCGAGAGAGACCGGTGCGACATCGAGAAGTAAGATATCCTGAACATTAGTGTTGTCTACACCAGAAAGAATTGCAGCCTGTACGGCGGCACCATATGCAACCGCTTCGTCAGGGTTGATCGACTTGTTCAACTCCTTCCCATTGAAGAAATTAGATAACAACTGCTGAATCTTGGGAATTCGGGTAGAGCCACCAACCATAACAATCTCGTCAACTTTCATCTTATCCATCTTCGAATCACGGAGTACCTGTTCAACGGGTTCCATACATTTTCGGAACAGGTCACCATTCAATTCCTCGAAACGAGCACGAGTGATCGTCGTGAAGAAATCAATACCCTCAAAAAGGGAATCGATTTCGACAGATGTTTGAGACGTTGATGAGAGTGTACGTTTTGCACGTTCGCACGCGGTTCGCAAACGGCGAAGAGACCGAGGATTTCCAGTTAAATCCTTCTTGTGTTTTCGCTTAAACTCATCAGAAAAGTGTCGAAGGAGGCGAGTGTCGAAATCTTCACCACCGAGATGTGTGTCTCCAGCAGTCGCCTTTACCTCGAAGATACCACCCTCAATGTTCAGTAGTGATACATCGAAGGTTCCACCACCAAGATCGAAAATGAGTACATTCTTATCTTCATCCTTGTTCTTGTCCAATCCATAAGCAATAGCGGCAGCAGTAGGTTCGTTGATGATACGGATACAGTTTAGGCCAGCGATAACTGCAGCATCCTTCGTAGCCTGTCTCTGAGAATCATTGAAATATGCGGGAACAGTGACAACTGCATCCGTGATCGTCACACCCATGTAGGATTCAGCAGTCTCTTTCATTTTGGTCAATACCATTGAAGAAATTTCCTCGGGTGTAAACTGCTTCGTCTCCCCATGGAAATCGACACTTATCACCGGCTTGTCTCCTACCCCGGGAACAATCTTGTACGATAAGTTTTTCATGTCATCTTGAACCTTCTCATCAGAAAACTTCCGCCCAATGAGACGTTTTGCGTCAAAGACAGTGTTGAGTGGGTTCGTAGCAGTTTGGTTTTTCGCAGCATCACCGACGAGACGTTCATCATCTGTAAAGGCTACATACGAAGGTGTCGTTCGGTTACCTTGATCATTCGGGATAATTTCTACACGATCATGTTGCCAAACACCGACGCATGAATATGTAGTTCCTAAATCGATACCAATTGCTTGAGACATGTTATATTAATTAGAGTCGTGTATTCTTTATTCTACTCCATTACAATAGTTGTTGCTACTACTTAAAAAAAACTCAGACGCTCTGTGAGATTTGGGAATGTACGTTTTTTGAATTTGGATTCAAGGTGGTCAAACATCTCGATGCGACACTGTGAATACCTTAGACGGTCTTCAATTGAGAACCATTCACACTCTTGGCGGTTCGGGAGATGGACCCAGGTTTTGAAATGGTCATGATACCATACAGACTTATCCATGTTCTCGTACTCCTGCTTCAACGAGTGAAGTAATGCATCATTCAAGTCACGCTCGTCATCCTCCCTTAGCATGTTCTCGATGTCGCTGATTATGACATCGTACGTATCAACATTTCCATGCATGACGAAAGCATTACGTCGGAGATCTTTGAATGTATTGAGTGTTGAATTCATCTTGGAAGTACCATCATTCTGTCAAACTTAGGTGAATAAAACTATATACTTATTGTAGAATGTCTCTTGACGATTTACCAAAGAAAGTCCAGTACATGGTCATCGATTCGAAATATATCAATGGGACTAATAACACGTTCTCATTGAACTTGTCTCTTGAATCAAATGCACACGTAGAGAACATGAGTCGGGTCATTGGTGTAAAAGTAGTTGACTTTTACATCACTGATGTCGGTGAATCTAATCCTAGTGCTACTAATGCACAGTCGTCTATAGCAGAATATATAGATATCGTGTGTCCCGACATACCAAGTTCTGCACAGTTACTCGACGAACGTCATGGACAGATACTCGAGAGAATCCCACTAGAACGCCAGTACACATACGACTCTACAGCTATTCAGACAGATAAACAATGGAAAAGTTATCCACGTGAAACAAATTATTTCAATCCAATCACGATTAAACAGTTACATTTTAGAATGTATGAATCGCGTGATAACAATACCTATACTCTCATAAAACCATCATGTACATGGTATATGATTGTCGAACTCACTACAGTCGATCCAAAGGAAAAGCCAAGAGATAAGAATGTCCAAATACTTCAAGCTCTTGAAAAACTTACGAATAAGATTGAAGTACTCAACATGAATGTTAAGAGATTACCCGATAAACCAGTAGAGGAGAATAAGAAGTACCCATTTGGGTACCTCATTATGGCCATATTGGCTATCATGGGTGGATTCATCTACATGGTGAACAAGAGTGGTCCAGCACCGATGGTGTAGATATGTTTTCCAATACGGGGTTCGAACCCGTGACCCCAGCGTGCCTTATATAGATTTAACTCTACGTAGATATACAAAGTATAAGCACTGTGCTCTAACCAACTGAGCTAATTGGAAAAATGCTACCAGAGGGTTTCGATCCCCCTACCTTGAACTTACAAGGCTCACGCTCTTCCGATTGAGCTATGGTAGCTACTGTATTAGAGTGTATGTGTTAATCTTTAAGCTACGGATGACTTCTTCACCACCTTTTTCACTTTGGTATCGCTAGATGGGGTCTGCGTCTCAACGGTAACAGTCGGGGACTTAGGACCTACGGGACCTACGGGACCTGCGGGGCCTGTGGTACCTGCGGTACCTGTGGGACCTGCGGGACCTGTGGGGCCCTGGGGGCCGGGGGGACCTTCAACGACGGTCCCTGCACCACCTCCACAACTGTCAACCATCTTGAGAATGATACCGTACAGTTTTTTCTTGTCGACGCGAACAGAGTTCATCTCGACGCGGATTTCTTCCTTAAGAGCTTCCATGTTTATATATATAAAAGAAAGATTATCTTTATATATAATGATATTCATCGGACCAACATTATTAAGTGGTATTGGTCAACATACCAAGAAATACATGGATCTTTTCCCTGGTAGTGAATACTATATATATAATCAAGAAATACCCGAGTGTGATCAGGCATTTATATTTGCTATCCCGATAGATAGTGTGCTTGAACATATACCGTCCATCAAGTCTAAGTGTAAGAACGTCATATGTATGACTGTGTGTGAAACAGAAACTGTTCATGAGGATTATGGAAAACTATTTGACCACTTTGATCGTATCGCTGTTCCGAGTGAATTCTGTAAACGAGTTCTAACTGCACAATTCCCTGATAAGGAGTTTTACATTATTCATGCATACATTCCACAAGAACCCTATACATTTTATCACATTGGAAACATATTAGATCCACGGAAGAATTTCAGAAAGATTCTCGAAGCGTTTGTTCGTTTGGATAAACCAGACACCCGATTACTTGTGAAGTCTACCTGTAGAGAAGATGTTCGCATTGATATGAAAAGAGTAGAAGTCATTAATGGACTGATTTCTGAGGATGAAATGAATACGATACATAGTCGTGGTGACTGTTATGTAAACTGTTCAAATTCAGAAGGTGTTGGTATGGGTGCAATCGAAGCAGCCATCAGAGATAAACCTGTGATCGCTACAACGTATGGTGGTCCAAGTGAATATCTTCATTCGCCCTATATGATTGATTGTGAACTTCAAGAGTTGGAAAACGATGATTTCCTTTTCAAAAAGGGAATGATCTGGGGGAAGCCGAACTTCGACCAACTCTTGGAATTCATGGAAGATGCGTATTCTAAAAGACTCACCTATATGGATCATACATTCACGAAAAATTTAATGTCACGAGATAATATTTTAAAAGAATTCAGTGTCAACATAGTTAGAGGCGAGGACAAGTAGACCCATCACAATTGTTCCAGGCATGATAGAACCTCGCTGAGAGACAAGGAATGCAACAATATCATCAACGGGTTCAAGGTTTGTAGGCCTGGTGGCGAAGCGGGGAACAAGTACACTGGTGGCTATGTAGAGCGACATTGCTATTATTACAGGTCTAAGCGTCTCCTGGTCTAACATTTACAATAACTGTGATTTTAATTTGTCAGGAACATTGTGCTTTCGACAATACTGTCCACACACTGATTTGAATTTGCATCTCGATCCAGACATTGTCATCGCCATGCAAATTGTATTTTTCACTTGTACTCTTGGTTCATCGGGTACCGTATCGATTAATTGTATAGTACGTTCACTCTTCTTCTTCTCGAACTCTTTGTATCGCTTCTTCATGATCCATGTAGCGTTCGCAAGATGTGTACATCTCTCATCTGGTACAACAAGACGATACATCTTGGTCGCATCACCAAGGCACCTGTTCCACATTTCATCACGAATGATTTGCATCTTGTATTGACTTGGAAAAACATAGATGTATCAGTCACTTAGGTAGATTTTTTTCCTCTGATATTACAAAAAGAGATGCTTTACCTCTACGTAGCGATCGCTGTATTTCTGATGTTCACACTTATCAAAAATCGTCGTGTCGTGGCGAGTGCGTCTCTCGACAAATTGATACGACAGTCTGCACGGTATGCGACCGCAGCTCAGCAGGACGCGTCCCCATTGATCGCCACACTTCACGCTAATTATGCTGCTGCTTATCTTTACGCTGCGAAGGACATTGCATCAGACTCTCAAATTCATAACTCAACCGGTGTAGACATAATGAAATTGAAGGAACATATCGTGAACATTCAAGATATGGTGACCAAAAGGACAGTGGAGAAGTGTCCAGCGTTTGCGGGTGAAGTGGATCTATATCTCGCTACTATTGCTGGAGAAGCATAAAGGATAACAGCTTATACTTTCCAGATGATGACCTATATGGAACTTGCGGAGTTTACTGATGATCTTCCCACACAGGTACAGCTTCTAAAGAAAGAGATTGAAAAAAATAAAATTGATGCCTCCAACAGTCGTTCCGAAATTTTGAATAAGTCTCTTAAAATTAAAGTGGACAAATATGAACGAGAAATTTTTCTACTTACTCGCACATACAAGAAACCATGGCTAGAAGAAAGAACCAAGTTAACAAATCAAATAGATTATTATAAACGAAAATTTTGGCATCTGGAGGATATACTCGTAGGTAAACATATCAAAATGGACGAACGCCGCGAAGATGTCCTTAGACGTCTTCACGTAGAAACTCGTTCTTGGAGAGAATTTGATGAAGATTCAAATAATCACCAGATCTGAGTGACGAGTGTTATTTTTCGAAATGAACCCTAAGTTGGAGTTTTGATTTATACTTTTCAAGTAAAAATGTTTGAAGCAACTATCGCAAACATCGATTCACTCGACAAAGAGGACATGAATCGATGTTTGGACGACTGGTATTCCCGAGGAGGGAACATAATTATAGAGGGTGACACATTGAGAAACCGTTACGAGGGGAACTATAGACGAATGCCCAAGAAACCATGGGCCACGAAGGAATGGGTCGACCAAAGAGACCACAAGTTATACACTCTCATGAAAGACCAATTTAGCCCAGAGTTCTGGCAGAAGATATGGACGTGTGGTTACCTCTTACCGCATTCACCCAAGTTTCATAGTCTCCGTGAGTATGACGAACTTCGCCGCGGTAAAAAGTTCAGAGAGAATTGCCGACAAGTGATAATAAACCTAAGTTAGAGTTTTGATTTGTAATTAAAGTAAGAAAGTATGGAACAACTCAGGAAATACACAGTCGAACATGGTTATACGCTACCAGGTGATTGGAGTGTCAAGATTGTCAAACGTGTAAACGGTGCTACCCGTGGTCAGGTTGATCATTATTATTTCACACCGGGAGGTAGAAAGTTTCGGTCTAAAGTAGAGGTTCTGAAATTTCTCGAGCAATCTGGAACACGTGAAACTGAACACGTGGAGACACCTGTTAACGACTATTCATACATTTACATTCTTACGAATCCAGCGTTCAAGGAAAAGTATATTAAAATTGGGATGTGTACCTCAATCGATTCTCGTTTAGGAATTTTAAACTCGGGTGTTTGTGAAAAATTTGAAGTGCATACACTCTTCAAGACTATATTTACAAATAAAAAGTATGGTAAAATTACCACGTGCTCAAATGTGACAAAACAAATTGAATCGTACTTACATAAACGGTTCAATCACCTTAGGGCGACCAACGGTGAGTTCTTCCTGGTTGACCCAGATGTCGTAAGAGATGAACTCCAGTTCATACATGACAAGGTCGCACCATATGCCGATCTTGACGCGAATGCGATATATGAATACATGACATTGCACATCGAGTTGGCACGTCTACAAAGTGTTGAAGATGGATACCTAAGTTAGAGAGTAGAGTTGTAATATAAACAGTAACAAATGGAAAGTGTTCAAAAGCTCACCCATATCGAACACATCCTCAAGAGACCTGACTCCTATGTCGGTCCAGTTGAGATGGGTACGGAACCCTATTGGATACTTAATGATGACAAGTTTGAAAAGAAGAACCTCAAGTACTCCCCCGCTCTCTTGAAGATCTTTGACGAGATCCTGGTTAACGCGATTGATCGGAACTCCATGTATCCAAAGAATGTTACGACTATTGCTGTATCCATTGACAAGGAAAGTGGATCCGTGACGATTGAAAACAATGGACCACTCGGTGGTGTCAGTATTCTCATGCATGAAAAGGAAGGTCTCTGGAATCCTGAACTAGTCTTCGGGCATCTTCTTACCAGTACCAATTATGATGACTCGAAGAAGAGAATCGTCGGTGGTCGTAACGGGTACGGTGCCAAACTCACTAACATTTATTCTTCCGACTTTTCGGTAAGCATCAAGGATCATGAGACAAAACAAATGTATAACCAGAAGTGGACAAGTAACATGACCACTTGTGAAGAAGCAAAAATAAAAAAATACGCGGGTGCGACATCATCTGTTGCGATCACATTCACACCTGATTGGAAAAGATTTGGAATGACAAAGATGGAAGCTGACATCTATAGCATTTTCGAGAAGCGAGTTTGGGATGCTAACATCTGTACAAGTCTCAACTGTAAGGTAAAGTTGAATGGAGACGTTCTTGTCAAACATGGATTTGATACATATGCCAAGATGCACGAAGGTGTTGAGGACGTATGTATGTTAACGACTGATCGATGGTCTGTATGTATCGGCCCAGCTGAAAATGGTATGGAGCAAGTGTCATTCGTGAATGGTATTTGTACCACCAAGGGTGGCTCACACGTGGATCATGTTGCAACGTATATCGCGAACGGTATCATTGAAGAGATGGCGAAGAAGATTAAGTTGAAACCCCAACAGGTTAAGAATACATTTAACATCTTCGTGAAGGCAACAATTGAGAACCCAACATTCTCCAGTCAGGTCAAGTCTGAATGTACCTCGAAGGCTCCAGACTTTGGGAGTAAGTTTACCGCGACAAAGAGTTTCATCAAGAATGTTCTCAAGACTGGTGTACAAGATGAACTCTTGGCACTCTCAAAGTTTAAGGAGATGAAGGAACTCCAGAAGTCAGATGGTGCCCGCAAGTCTAAGATTACTGGCATCCCCAAACTGGATGATGCGAACAAGGCGGGGACGAATAAATCCAAGGAATGTACCCTCATTGTGACTGAGGGTGACTCAGCAAAGACACTCGCAGTTGCTGGTCTCTCAGTTGTAGGTCGTGACAATTATGGTGTCTTCCCACTCCGTGGTAAGTGTAAGAATGTCAGGGATGTATCTGTATCACAGCTCACATCAAACCAAGAGTTCAACGATCTCAAGAAGATTTTGGGACTTCAACAGGGTAAGGACTACAAGGATGTCTCTGAACTACGCTATGGTCGTTTAATGATCATGACGGATGCTGATAATGATGGGTCTCACATCAAGGGTCTCATCCTCAACATGATTCACTACTTCTGGCCGAGCCTCCTCAAGCTCAACTTTGTGGTGAGTATGGTGACACCCATTATCAAGGCGACGAAGGCTTCCAATGTCAAATCGTTTTACACAGATTCTGCATTTAGAACCTGGTATGGTGATGGGAAGCCAGGGTGGAAAGTCAAGTACTACAAGGGTTTGGGTACTTCCACGTCGGCGGAGGCTCGTGAATACTTCAAACAAATTCAGGATCTCACTGTTCGATTTGATATGGATAAAATGACGGACGAATCAATCATCCTCGCCTTTGACAAGAAGAAGGCGGATGCTCGAAAAGTGTGGCTTCTCGAGAATACGGCAAAGGATGCTAATCAGCTCCAGGTACCCTACGGGAGTGTGAAACAGTTGGACATTACAGACTTTGTACATAAGGACTTGGTGAACTTCAGTCTCGCAGACTTGAAGCGTTCCATCGCCCACATGGCTGATGGTCTCAAACCATCCCAGCGCAAGGTTATGTATTCATGCTTTCAGAAGAATCTGAAAGATGAAATGAAGGTTGCTCAGTTGGCGGCGTATGTAGCAGAAAAGAGTTCCTACCATCACGGTGAAGTTTCCTTGGCGGATACGATCGTGAAGCTGGCCAACGACTATATGGGGTCCAACAATATCAATCTATTGGAACCATGTGGTCAATTCGGTACACGGCTCATGGGTGGGAAGGATGCGTCCCAGACGAGGTATATCTTCACCAGGCTCACCAAGGATGCACGAAAGATTTTCGATCCCAGGGATGATGCCATCCTCAATTACTTGGACGATGATGGTCGCATGATCGAGCCAGATTTCTATATGCCCACAATCCCTATGGTGTTAGTGAATGGGACAGAAGGGATTGGTACAGGTTTCAGTTGCTATATTCCCCCGTTTGACCCCAAAGTCATCAAGGAAAATATCATCCGAATTCTGAATGGGGAGGAAATCGTGACCATGCGACCGTGGTTCAGAGGATTCAAGGGTGTTGTACACGAGGAAGAAGATACCTGGATGACAGAGGGCGTATGGAAATGGTCAGGTGAGAATATTGTGGTCACAGAATTACCACCAGGTCGTTGGACCCAGGACTACAAGGAGTATCTCGATGCTCTAGTCGAAAAGAAGTTGATCGGGGGGTACACCAATAACTCGACAACCGACGATGTCCATTTCGAAATTACAGAGTACACAGGAAGGAATCTGCTAAAGGATCTCAAATTGAGAAAGACCTTCCGTGTTTCAAACATGCACCTCTTCCACCCCGTCAAGGGTATTCACAAGTATGCGAGTCCAGAAGAAATTCTCAAAGACTTTGTGGAACTCCGCATGGAACATTACAAGAAGAGAAAGGCTCATCTTATCGATGTACTCGAGAAGAAAGCGACGATGTGTGATCATAAGTCGAAGTTTGTTTCCATGGTGATCGAGGGAAAACTGGTGGTGTTCAAGAGAAAGAAGCAGGATTTAGAGACGGAGATAGCAGTGACATTTCCCAAGATGGATGGTACGTGGGATTATCTTCTGAATATCAAGACGGTTGATTACACAGAAGAACGTGTAGAGACTCTTATGAAAGAAGCTTCACAGGCGACGAGAGATTTGGAGAAAATGTTAAAGACGGATCACATCGATATGTGGAAGATGGACATTAAAAATATATAACCCAATAATAAGATGCCCACCGCTAGTGGTGCTGGAATAAGTCTGAATGCCATCGGCAAACAGGAATCATACATTCTTAGTGACAACGTAGATGAATCCATTTTTAATTATGATATGAAGAAACATTCTAATTTTACAAAATTTAATAGAACAACAATCGTCAATCGAAGTCCTACATCCCCTACATGGCCCTTCAACGAACGTATTAAGGTCACCTTTAACCCCCAGAATATGGGTGACCTCTTGAGTAACATGTATATACTCATAAAACTTCCCGGTTTAACAGTTGGAAAAAATTACTCTGATCAGATCGGTCGCCACCTCATCAAGTCTGTCACTATGCGTGTTGATGAGATAGAGGTTGAGAAAATCTACGACGACTGGATGGTCATCCACGATGAGATGTATATCGAGGTGTCTGAGAAGGTTGCAAATCGGTTTATGTTGAATCGAATGTTGGGGTTCGATACATCGAGTGCTAATGGTGCCTATGCGTCGCGTGAGTCGGAAGTCATTATACCGTTACCATTTTTCTTTTCGAGGAAATATTCGAGTGATGAATATCTTACCAATGAACCAAATCGACCATTCTTTCCATTGTGTGCAATCCATAAACAGAAGATCGAATTCGAGTTTGAATTTCATACGCAAACATTTTTTACGAGTGAACCAACAACGATGACATTGGAGAATTTCAAAATCATAACAGAAGAATTCACCATTGATCCCATGGAGCGTCTTTATTTAAAGAACCGCCCATACACGATGATTACAGATGTTGTTAAGCGACACCCTACGTTACAGACTACAGCAGGTGTTGATAATATACGAACAAATCTCGTACCCAACAGTCGTGTTAAATCGATACACTGGTTCTTACGTAATACAGAATTTGAAAATACTAGTCTCGCCACAATTGAGAATGAATTTGATACATACACAATATACATACGAGACCCCACGAAGTTGACCCCTCCTCTCCCGTTCGAGGCGTTTAGTTTGAAAAATGTATCATTTTTTACAACACTTACAAAGGGTGGTGTGACAACATTCTCTCGTGTTAATTTTTCAGAGGAACCAGTTATATATGGTAACGATGAAACTACTACCGAAAAAGTAGGAGAGGTGTTTTCAACGGAATATAATATTGTACCGTGGATAGGTAACCCTGGGTCAGACAAGGCAATCATAACTGTAAAGGTTCCATCGAATTCATTCATAGAAAAATTTACGTTTGAATTTTACACTGAAGAATCATCTACCAATGATACTGGCACAAACAAAAGGTATACCAATATACCAGGTTTCGACATTAAACAAAATAATACTATTGTCATGTCTTCTGAAAAGATATCAGACTTTGTCAGTAATTCGCAGGCGACTTACACACAGTCATATAGTATCGTACTCGATACAACCGTTTTCAGGGTCCCCGATGCAAACTTTTCTGACTATTATTACATTCAGAACAGATTCAACTTTTCAAAGAACCCCGATTTTGATGAGACGTTCACATTTTTTAACCCGGTCATGAAGAGTGCTAAGTTTTTTATTCAAGGTGTTGATTTACCAAATATTTCAAGTACGACGGATGCGTACTACAAATACATGATACCATATCAAAAGCGTTTATCGAGACCTGTTAGGAATATATATACATACTCGTTCGCTATTCACCCACTCAATGTAAATCCATCGGGTAGTCTAGACTTTAGTGATATTAAATCAGATAGAACAAGTATAGAGTTGAAGTTAGACCCTCTTCTCACAAAAACATATACATTATATATCTATTATACCGGATACCAAACATTTAATTTTGATAAAGGGTTCATGTCACTCGTTTACTAAATAATGTATCTTTATGTTGAGAGATGTACTCGAGGATTCGATTCTTAATACACCATTTGATGAAATTTAACTGAGCAATAGTCGTTTGAACTTCATGAGATGTACCCGGGATCGTATAGGAAAATTTAGCAGAACGTGCGAATGGATCAAATAACTTTTTACTGTACCCATCAAGACTCGACTTGTATGCACAATGTACGGTAAAAAGACGACCATTTGCCGTCGTGTAAGAAGTATGATATTTTTTAGCATAGTTTGTGATGAACCATTCAATATTTCTGAGAGAAATACCACCGGATTTATCCAGTATGCTTAGCAATGTAGATTTATTCTTGTCGTCGGAATAGAACTCGTTTACGGAAGATAGTAGAATGTCTGTTTTACTCATGTCTTCTATAATACAGAGTTGAAATCTATAAGCCGCTTACTCCCAGAATCCAGTGAGGCGATAGATGTCAGATCATCGACTAGTTCGATCGTGTGTTTGCGTATCATCTGTGAGTGGTGATGTTTACAGTATCCGTCATATTTACCGTTTAGATTACATCGAAGGTTACCCTTTTTCATACCTCGGCAAATATTGTTATCTTCCGCTGGGGCATCACGGACTAAAATCTTATACGGGATACTATAATTGACAGCTATCATCCGTAAATACTCACTGTATGACTTGTGAATTTTTTGTGCCTTGTTCATGTATTCATTTCGTGCTTCTAATAGGTCATCTTTAACAATTTTCGATGCTTTACGTTGATCATCCTTGATTCTCCGAAGTTCGTCGTGATATAACTCCTTTTGTTTCTGATGTTCTTCCCTAATATCATCATGTATTTTTTTCGTAACATCGTTAGCACTATGCTTTTGACCTAAAAGTTCTTCTTGGTATAACTCCTTCGCCTTTTTTAGTTCTATTTTATACTCTTCTCTGATAATCTTAGTCTCTACATTTACTCTCTTTGCGACTTCAGCTTCGAAGAGTGTAGTAAGCTTTTCCATCCTAATGAATTATCAATCGTAATTCTTAAATACATCTTCATATGTCAACTTGGTAGAACGAGCAGCCTTGATCCGTTCTCGAAGTTCTGTGGCTTTACCCACTGTGTCTAATTTGTACTTGTTACATTCTTCGATGAGCTGCTCCTTCTTCATACCACTCAATGCTGGCTCCTTGGGTTTGGGTGGTGGTTTATGTTGAGCAATCAAATCACCGAAAATCTCATTCCGTGGATCTTTCACAAGCGGCTCCAATAGGTCACATATCGGGTTCAAGAATTTATTGGTAAAATAATGATGATAGTCCACTGGGATGTTATGTTCTTCCACAAATGCTGGATCTTCTGACTTCTCGAACGCTCGTGCTTTCGGGTTATCAGTCTTTACCAGAAGGTAAGGTACTCGGTCACCAGATTGTGGTTCGGAACCAGGTTGTCTTTCACGCATTTTATCTCTGACACGGACGTGTGGTAAATTTGGATTTTTGTAGGAGTCTCCAAGTTGCTGTGAGAGGGTCAACTTGTCGTTTGGGATGTCACCTTCGAGTAAGTTAATTGCTCGCTCTAAGGCCAATTGTTTAGGGGGTCCTGTATCACTACTCTCAAGTACGACATCTAGGAGTTCCTTACACACTTCACGAACAAACATTGTATTGTCACGGCGTACAACCTGAAGTCCCTTGATGTCGATATAATCCATGTTCATCTTCCCCTGTTTGTCTTTCGTCCAGAGTTTGGCAGCGTATCGCTTCTTACTGTATAAGAAATAGGGGCAATAGACCTTCTCGAGTTCAAGGTTGTTTGGTTTTTTGAATAAAGCCGTACATGCTTCAGCAGCTTGTTCACCGAGTTCCCAACTATATTCGATCGCTTCCATACCCGTTCGTCCACCCACGTCAAACTCGATCATCACGGAATCCGTGTCCCCATACCTCACCTTTGCACCCGGGTAGTTCGTCTCGACGTAGGTTTTGGTCTCTTCGATCATATCACGACCCTTGAATGTTGTAGTAGAGGCGATCGGTACACATGGAAGAATACCTTTACCAGCACCCGTAAACCCATAAATCGAGTTCATACTGATCTTATAGGCGAGTTGTTTTCCGTTGTACACTTCCTTCATGAAACCTGTCGCCGAAGCCATATCCTTCTTTGCCTGTTTCCTAAACTGTTTAAGTTCCGCCAAAATACTGGGAAGGAGACTGGGTACATCTTGTGCAAATTTATACACATTCCCATTCAAATCGAAGGTTTCGTAGTTTATACCAGGGATATTACCATATCTTCTTTCGTCCATTACAAACGTGGAATAACAGAGGTTATGTGCCATCATGATCGATGGGTAGAGACCCTCGAAATCGAGAGCAGTGATTGGTGTATAATATGCACCAGCCTGTGCCTCTAAAACTGTCGCACCCTCGTAGGGTACAGGTGGAATGGATCCGTATCGGATCGTTGGAACCATAAATCCCATTTCACGAGCCTTTTTAGTGAGTTGACTAAACACTTTGATCTGTTGCCCACGTTCCACAAGGAATGAGATGGGTACCCATGTCGCTTTCGCCATCTCTAACAGGTTAAGGAGTGTACAGAGACGTTTCACGAGTCTATGTGGAAGTAATGTATCCTTGATACAATACTCTGCGACATCTCTGAGTTTGACGGGGTCACCTTCCGCGAAACGAGCAAACATCTCTTTGGGTGACATATCGATCTTTTGATCACCAAGGTAGTGTTTGGAGACATTGTTCAGTTTATAACTGTCGAGCTTGTACCCCTTTTTCACTTCATGAAAGAGATCGAATATGAAACGCCCAGACATTGGGAGAAGTTTTAGCATGTTATCACCTAACGCACTAGATGAAAGACGTTTATAAACCATTTCGGATTCTTCGTTCTTGAATCTCCCAAGATTGAAGAATGTTCGGGAACACCCAACCTTTATAGCACGTTTATAAATGTATTCAAGATCGAAGCCAAAGATATTCCAACCGGTCATGATGTCGATGTCTTGTGTAATGATATAGTTTCGGAATGCTTCAAGCATTTCTTTCTCCGTATCATAGCTTAAAATAGTAGATCCGTCCAGGTCTGCGTCGGTCTTTTTGTAACAAAAACATGTTTTGTCGTAGGGTTCGTCTGTGTCTGGTGTGCATAGGGATACAGCAATCTGGAAACACGCATCACCACTGATATCCGCATTCGGAAATTTACCAGTAGAGCTATTAGACTCGATATCAAACGATGCCACGACAAATGGTGCGACGTCGTCACTTTTGATAGGTGTCATTGTTTCCCAGTTATTGCAGAATAAGTCGATAGTCACATGTGCCAGGTTAGACCGAACACAGTCCTTTCCTGTATCTAACCACCCCGTCGACTGGATTCCAGTTCTATGCATCATGCGAAGAATTGGATCAAGGTTGGACTCATACACCTTCAGGGGAAATGGTCCACTAGAAAGTTTCAATGGACTCTTCAGGAAATAATCAGTATTTCTTCTTTTTTTCAGATTAGAAAAGGTGACCCGCATGAATAGAAAGTCTTGATTATTCTGGAAACCCCAAATGTCCTTGGACTTTACAACAGTGTAACCGATACACTTGTCTTTGATATGAGCGTAAATCTCTTTTGCGTATTTGATATCAGGAAGCTTGATATAAAAGTATGGCTCGAACGCTGTCGTCACACATACAGATTTACCGTCTTCTGTTTTACCAAATATACTAATAAGATGATCTTCGTCTTCGTCTCGTGCTTCCCATGTGAGTGCTTGAAAAACGACCATACCTCCTTATGTATACTTTGAGCCAAATTTTTAATATCGTTTACTAGTAAATGTCAGCTGCCTTGATTGACCTCGTGTCCAAGGGTGCCCAGGATGTCTACATCACTGGTCAACCTGAAGTCAGTTTTTTCCGTCAGACCTACAAGCGTCACACTAACTTCTCCGTCAAACCCGAACGCATTGACTACATCGGTAGTTTCTCGTCTGGTGCTGAAGTGACAATCCCCATCAAGTCTAAGGGTGATCTCCTCAGTTATGTATGGATTGAAGCCCCTGGTATCGCCGCCACGGGTGATAACACTACCGGCCTATTCTCTAAGGACTCCAGTCCTACTGAATTTCTCCTCTACATCGGTGGACAACAAGTGTGCCGCCTCGATTCTCTCTACGTTCAAGGTGTCCATAACGTTCTTTACAACGAAACACAGGCTCGTGCCTCTACTGCCGTTTCCACTGCGGAAATGAAGCATAATGCGAGGAATACCGCGGAAACAGCCGATCACTATGTGATTCCCTTCTTCTTCAGCCAGGACTGGACCAAGTCTCTTCCTCTTGTGGCTATGCAGTACCATGAAGTTGAGATTCGAATCAAATGCCGTGACGGTACCTTCTCCTCTACACCAAAGGTGTTTGCCATGTATGCCTATCTCGACACCGAGGAGCGTAAGTTCTTTACCGATAACGAACACGAGATTCTCATTACACAGACGCAGCATCAAATGGTTGGCTCGACCGATTCCGAAGTCGATCTTACTTACTTCAACCACCCCACGAGTGCTCTCCACCTCGTCTCTGCGAATGTTGGTGCCGCGTGGGACACTGCGTACGGCTTCAGTGACGCGACTTTATACATTAATGGTACACCCCTCTCGGAGGATATGTCCAGTGAATACCATCACAGTGTGGTTCCCAAGATGCACTGCCAGAATATCCCCGACGATCTATTGGAGACTGCTCCGTTGTACACCTGGCCTTTCTGCCTCAACATCGGTAAGTCTCAACCTTCAGGGTCGTTGAACTTCTCGCGTATTGACACTGCTAAGGTTGCTCTCCGTGGTGTCACGGGTGGTAACGCCACGCAACGTATGTATGCGGTCAACTATAACATTCTTCGTATCAAGAATGGTATGGGTGGTGTTGCATTCGGTAATTAAGTACTACCTAAGTGCTCTATATATAATAGGCTATAAGAGTAATGGATGGTTATAGCACACTCTATTATTGTCGTGCATGTCAAAGAACATATGATGGGAACGCCCAGTGTTGCTTTGAGATGGATCATGTAGAAGTTAAATGATTACTGAATCTTTAGCAACACGTTGTGTTTTCAGTATTCTTTCTAAACGTTGCTTTTCCTTTCGCATAAAAATTGTTAACTGATCTACTTTACCCGTGAGTGTTACTCTCCCGTAATGTTTGTAAGCGTTTACATTTTCAACTCGTGTCATGTCAACCCATGACATTTGTGTATCTAATGTCTTACTGTGGTGTATGGCTAATACAGCGGCATCTCGTTTCATCTCTCTAGGAACTTCATCCCCCTCATACTGTAACACAACATGAGCACCTGGATACCCACTCGCATGCATCCACCAATGTTTCGGGTTACTTGATTGTGTTAGTATATCATTCTCTTTCGCATTTTGACCTATGTGTACAACCACGTCATTTGATACAATGTATTCCAACATAAGTTATATAAAAATGACATGTTTAACTATATTAAATGAGTCTCACTCCCATCAAACTCTTGAGAAATGGTCCAAACAAAACAAGACTCTTGAAAATAAAAGAAGAAACTGCTGATATCGATATGATGGATTATATCGAGTCTCGTATAAACACGAACACAGCCGCTCGAAAACTGATGGCAATCGAAGACGCGACGGAAATGGCAAAGCAATTCCTTCTGGACGGAACTGTACTTGAACGCATCGGTGACGCGATAAAAAAAGAAGCAGAACATACTTTAAACTTTTCATGCCGACGCGAAAAGGGTCCACGGAAGGGTATAAAGTACATACAACTAGAAAAGAAATACCCCAATACACAGGAAGGACATTTCGCGATGGCAAAGGTTAATCATAACACCAAGACTGTGGAACTCTACGATTCCATGGGGAAACAGAATCCAGAATTTAAAAAAGATTTACGTAGCCAATACATTAACTATACCATTATTCCCAAGGGACTCCCTTTCCAACCTTCGGGTGGGTTTGTCTATAAAACAGCAACAGAATTTAAGGTGAAGGCGAAGGCTCGATTTAAGACAGATGAAGCATTGATGAAGTCCTTTGAAATTTCACAGTATGATGAATTGTCACAGCATCATTTCTGTTATATTGAGGCGTTTATTATACTTATGAATAAAACACTTGGTACTCCATTGGGACCATTGGACCCCCGTGATAGACTCCCCTTCGTCAAGAAGGTTGTTTGGGGTCTTGTTCATAAATTTATACCAATGTCGAAAAGAAATACACCCGAATGGAAGTATTTTGTTAAAAATTTCAAGTATTATATGACTGTCACGGATGACAAGAACCGTCGCCTCAAACTTCAAGACATTGTACAGATGTCCCCGAATGGAATACGCCGAAAAGTTGTGAAGATGAATCTTCCCGATAACATAACGAATAAAACAACATTAAAAGAAATTGTATCCGTATAATAAATGCATGTCGTATTACAACCGAGTCCATCAGTCGTACATAAATTTAGAGTAACTCTACCAAGTAAAAGAGCGATTGACTTTGGGAAGGTTGGTGTTGAACATTATACGGATCATGGAAATGCTCGTCTCATGCGTGCACAACTTATTAGAAAGGGTGCTATAATTCCTCGGGAGCTGCGAATTGAAACAGAATCCATTGATATACATCGTGGTATGCTCTCAATTAAAGAAAGTACCAAGGAAGATTGGGAAGATTTCTTCAGGGCTGAATACTGGGAACGATGGCTACTTTTATCCTACCCAGATGTCAATAAGGCCAAACTCTATATGACTATGAGCCAAGGTATACTTTTTATGCCTACAGCCGAGGACTTCTGGTATTGTGAAAATAATCATGGTATATTGTAATATGAGTTGTATCGTTGGTCAATCTAAACGAGAAAATAATGTCGAAATAGAACCGATGGGGTGTAGGCCAGTGAGTTCAGATAGTTGTAAGTCTGGCTTCATGGCACCAAGTGAAAGTATCACAAAACCCAAGGATTCTTTAGATCAGTGTTGTAAATGTAAACCGGGTAAACCTTGTGCATATTGTATTGACCCTTCAAAATGCACAGAGGAGGAACAGGAACAGTATATGGCGGAAGAAGACGATGAGTGTTTTTCTGAAGATACGGGACTGTACGAACCAACACCACCAGAAGAACCCATGGAAGAATATGTACCTGAAACAGTAGAAGATGAAATGAATACTAATAATTTAGTCTATCTAGTAGGTGGAAGTGTGTGTTTATTTTTAGTCATACTCCTCTCATTGACCCGTTGAATCTGAAGTGGGGATAACTAATTGACCAATACGATCACCTTCTTTAATATTGTAATCTGAACCTGTCATATTATGTATATGTAAAGTAGTTGCATTTTCGACACCCTCTTCAACTGTTGAAGATGATATTATGATATGAGGTATGCTATCTATTAGATGTACGATGTATTCAATTTTTTCAGGTGGCATTTCAAATGTGCATGTATATCGGATATAAGCATGTTCATTTGGACGAATAGTATAATTCGCAGGACTACGGATGTCATTTATTGAATTAAAATATGTTATACCCCCCGGTGAATTTTCTATTATCTGTCTTATACCCTCTGGTAGATTTTCTATCAACTGTGACATTGTATTATATAAATATAATTTATCTTTAATCTTCTTTCATTGACCCGTTGATCCAAACCCACCCACACCTCTATCGGTATCCTCTACGATACTGATTTCTTCAATAGGTGGCGTCTCATATTTCTCCAAAATAAGCTGAGCGATGCGATCACCCTTTTTAACCTCAAAGTCTTTGTCGCCATGATTGAAGAGAACGACTTTGATTTCACCCGTATAGTCTGGATCAATGACCCCAGCCCCCACTTGGATACCATGTTTGACGGCAAGTCCTGATCTCGGTGCAACTCTCCCATATACCCCAGATGGTAGAACAATTGTGATCCCCGTGGAGACACACCCTCTCTCTGACGTATGAAGTACACAGTCCATATTGCTATAGAGATCATAACCAACAGAGCCACTGGAACCACGAGTAGGTATAATAGAATCATATTTCAATTTTTTTACCCCGAGTGACATCGTATTTCATTAACGATACTTATCCTTATATTAGTTTTTATTACTTTTTCGACGGTCTAATGTAGATTTAAGAGTTTTTCTTTTGAAAACACCTGTTGTAGATAACTCTTGCCATTCGTGTAATGATATCGTTGAATTTTTCAACTCTTCCACTGATTTCTCATGTCGTTCTAAAACCCTGTCATCTAAGTGTTCATCTGTTGCTCTCATCAGGTAATATGCCATCATAGTTATTTGCTCCTCGTTAAAGTCTTCATCAGTGTCGTCATCTACACAACTCTTAGTGAAAGACTCTCTGATGAGAGTTTTCAACTCATCAAAATCTAAATCACCTGAACCAGCAGTGTCAGCCTCTTTAAATCTTTTGGCGGCAACACACGCTTGGGTAGCGTACCGCGCAGCTTCACGTTCGATATCAAACGGCTCTAACATGGCACCCCTAAATAATTCAGAGCGTTCACCTAGACCAAATTTAGCAATGAAGCCAACGAGGGTAGTCGCAAGTCCTAATAGAACAATACCAGATGTAAATTGCATGAGAATGAAAAGGTAATCTATTTCCCCAATTAAACCAGTTTGTTG
>Ga0302136_1000432_pt1 | contig 20513 bp, 10 predicted proteins | sample CBN3_20m_MG_FD_203116 | JGI IMG/M metagenome (GOLD analysis project Ga0302136, IMG submission 203116) | Marine microbial communities from Western Arctic Ocean, Canada - CBN3_20m | ecosystem: Environmental > Aquatic > Marine > Oceanic | place: Canada: Western Arctic Ocean | collected 2017-09-15
GGATCAGAATACCTTATTGTAGTCTGGTCCAGCGATTTGGACGGACGTTTGACCCCAGAAGGTGAAGATTGGCTCCTCTTTGACACACGACTTTCTGCTGGTACACACACGATTTCGTTGAGCCTTGACGATGGTATCCACCAACCTGTCATCGTGAATCAAACCATCGAAGTCACAACCTCTGCACCGGTGTTGAACTTGGTTTCGCCCGTCGATGGGGAAATCTTCCGTTCTTCTGATTCTGTGTTTTGGAACGCAGTCCAGTCCGTTGACTACGATGATGATCTGTTCACCATGACCGTTCGAAGTGATTTACTGAACGAACCACTTTTGGACGGCGTTGCACCAAACGTGACCCATATCAGCAACCTCCCAGCCGGAACGCATACCATGGAAATTACCCTTACAGATGCCACTGGAATGGTTTCAAGTTCCTTCATCACACTCACAGTGGGTCAATCTGACCCAATCGCCGTCATGGTTTCACCTGAGAACAGGGATTCAATCATCGCGGGAGCGTATGTGGTTTTGAGTGAAGAATCAATTGACGCCGATGACGACATGGTGACACGGGAATGGCGACACTGGTCTCTAAATGGCACGTACACCATCCTCTCGACCAAGAGCGTTGATGAAGTCAAGTTCTTACCTGGTGATCATAAAATTTCACTGTACATCAAAGACAGTCGGGATGGGATGGATGAAACCTTTGCCAACATCACGGTGCAATCAAGCCTGCCTCGACTCTCAGATTTGGTCTATACACCTTCGGAATTGGTTGCTGGTGAAGTGAACACCCTCACCGTCTCAGTGAAAATGGATGACGCTGATGGAACAACAGATGATGTCCGAGTGACGGTCAAATCAAACCTTCAATTTTGGGAGATGAACCTCTCTGATTCAGATGGAGATCATGTCTGGACTGGAAGCATGGAACTGAATCCCGAATCGGTAGGCCGACCAAGCATGAAAATCATCGCCACTGACGGGGATGGAGAAGAAGCCAATGTGGAAGTTTTGAGCGTGATTCTCAACGTCAACGAACCTCCAAATGACAACCGGCCGATGCTCTTAATCGGAGCTGTTTTGGCCTTCATTTCGGTCCTCACAGGAGGCGCAATGCTTGCCGCCCGACGAAGATCACGTTTGGCTGAATTGGACCTCATCGAATCGTGGGATGCCTTTGGTTCAATCACACCTGTTGACGCCACTGTGAATGATTCTACAGCGACGCTTGAAGGTGGTGCGATTGACGGCGCTTCGGAAGTTCAAGCCGAGGAAGAAGGCAATGAAGAGGAGCCTCAACCGTTGAAGGGCACTGACCTTGATTGGGATGACGTTTGATTCATCGTCGAGTCAATTTGTACACCGATGAAGTGAGGGTGCTGAGCCCACGTTGCTTTTCATCTTCAAGGTCGATCTTATCGAGCAGTTCTACATCGAACCTGGATTCGAACAGGCTGAGAACTTCATCGTCTGGTAATGAAAACGGAGGTCCTTGCATTTGTTCCTGTGGGTAAGCGAATGTGATCATCAAGCCAACTGCTCCCTGAGTGCAAAGCGAGTGAATTTGGTCGACATACTCAGGTCGCATGGAAGAGGGCAGTGCCACCAATGCAGCCCGGTCATACCACGCATCACATGAGACCATGGAAGGACTCACTGCGAAGAGGTCCCCTTGGAGAATGACATTCTTAGAAAAAGCATAACGACTGATGGCTCCATCGGTTTCAAGGATTGGTTTTACATCCATCTCTTGAAAAAAAGCCTGTGCGGCTTCTCTGACCAATTCGACGCCGGTGACGCTGTGGCCTTGTTCGACCAACCAGTGCATGTCGAGGCTCTTTCCGCACAGTGGAACAAGCACATGAGCATCAGGTGCAGAACCAATTGCGGCCCAGTGCTTCGTGAGAAGATCGTGGGGAACCGCTCGATGAAAGCCAATTTGGTTGGCGGACCAACGCTCATGCCAAATCGTCATTCGCGATCAGCTCAGGCTTGTTCTGGAAGATCGCCGTTTGTTGAATCGGGATTTGAGTCACGTGAACCCCACGGTGTGCGTGTTCGGTGCAAGTTGACTCGGCGAGCAAAGAGGAATTTGAAGTTCTTCCATCCGTCGCCCCACGTGTGGATTTCGGCTTCACCAACACGAGGTCTGTATGGGACAGAAATCTCCACAGCCTTCTTCTTGCCAAGCACACGTCGTGCCAAAATTTTCATTTCTTCAGACAGGGGCATGCCGTCGTTGGTTGGACGCATATCTTCGTTATCGAAAATTGATTTTCGAAACACCCACATGCCTGATTGGGAGTCCTTGATGCCGTAACCAAACAGCATTCTGGCTGTGAATGAAAGCGCCCAGTTCCCAAACCCGTGGATGCCAGGCATGGATCCTTCTTCAGCCAGTGAAAGGCGGTCGCAAGTGATGAAATCGAGGTCGTCATCAAGCAAGCGCTTGACGAGCGTTGGAACGAGTTCAGCAGGGTAGGTGCAATCAGCATCCATGGTCACGATGATGTCGTTCTTTGCCACATCGAAGCCCGTTCGGTAAGCCCGGCCGTATCCCTTTCGATCTTCAAGATGAACTCGAATTTTCTTTTTTAATGCAATTTCTCGTGTTCGGTCGCTCGAGTTTCCATCAACAATCATGATCTCGAGGTTTTTGCACCACCCACGAGGAATTGCATCAATTGTTGGACCCAAGGCTTCCTCTTCATTCCGAGTTGGAAGAATCACTGTCACGGTGACAGGGAGTTTTTCGCCCATGTGCCTTCCACAAACGCAACCCCCTTGAAAGCATTGGAGCAGGAATTTGAATCTTGGCGGTCTTCGATTCGGTGACATTGAAACCCAAGTGCGCATTGGCACCACCATGCACATCGCCATGGTGTCCGGTGAATACCCGCCTCGATGGGGCGGAATCGGCTCCGTTGTGTATCATCTTGCAGGACATCTGGCGGCCCGAGGGCACAGCATCACCATCATCACAAGAGCGCACAAGGGGCGCGCACCAGCCCAACAAGGCGTCTCCGTCATCGAAGTTCCATGGCTCAAAGCACCGATGGCTTTCACCCGTTCTTATGGAAAGCATTCCCTTCGGGCGCTCAAACAACTGCATGCGAGTGTACCGGTTGATGTGGTCCACACGTTGTTGCCATTGGTCAGTTGGAAACGAAAGGAGTTCGAGTGGGTTGAGGCCAACATCGCTCCAGTGGTGTCTGCACTGAATGGCAGTTGGATTGGCGAACGTGAAGGTATGAAATTAGCGGCCAAGCATCGTGAATCTGCAACCTGGAAAAATCCGAATGATTTAGCGATTTTAGCCACCGGTGGCTGGTACGCACGCTACGAGCAAGCCGGAATTGAAGCCTCCTCGGTGAGCGTTGCGATCAGTGAATCAACCAAAGAGGAATTCAAACGTTGGTACAAACCACCCAGCGATTGGCGATGCGAAACGGTGCTCTACGGTGTTGATCACCTCGTGTTCCGACCGAGCAACACCGATGATGAAGAGGAGCAACTGGCGCATGAAGCACTCAGAAAAAAGTACGATGCTGCTGATGAAGATGCGCTGTGTGGACGGCCATCCAAATCCACTCCACTGCTCCTTGCAGTTGGGCGTCTAGTTGCCCGAAAAGGTCATCGTACCTTGCTGAGAGCCTTGCCTGAAATCCTTGAGCACCACCCCGGGGCCCGATTATGTATTGTTGGTCGAGGTCATATGGGCAAAACGCTGCTCAAGCAAGCACAGAAGTTAGGTGTTGGTCACGCAGTGTTCATCCAACCTGGAATGCCTTTCGAAGAACTGGCACAGCATTTCCGTTCAGCCGATTTGGTCGTCTATCCATCGTACTACGAAGGCCAAGGGCTGATTCCTTTGGAAGCACTTGCCAGCGGCACACCTGTGGTCACCGTCAATCAAGCACCGCTTACCGAAATGATCGATGAGACGGTGGGTGAACTGTTCACAACCGGTGACTCAAGCGACTTGGCCAAAGCCGTTTGCCGCTCCTTGAACGACCCTGAAGGGCGCACTAAGCAAGCAGAACGTGGTCGAGAACGGGTCTTATCAACATACACCTATGAACACAATGCTGAGGCTTACGAAGCAATCTATTCATCGCTCATATCCAAAACGGTCTAACGCCCTTGTCTAAAGCGAACCTCCAAAGCGAAGCAGAGGAACCGCCTTTCATGGCAGAGGATGCAATCCTGATTCAACCCGTGCCGTTTAGTGAATCTCCAGAAGCGGCAAAGACCGCAAAAGAGCTCAACATGGCAGCGGGAGCGACCGTGGCAATTTCCATCATGGCACTGCTCCTTGCAGCGCTTTGGGGCTCTTCTATCGCCAATGGGATCAACCCAGCAGAAGCCCCTGAAAACCTGCCCGGTGATCAAGTCTACTTCGCTTGGGATGAGCCAGAATACATGCCTCGGCATGAGGAATGCATCGACACCGAGAACGGGCAAGATCCCGGCTACGAAGGCTACGGCATTGGCTATGAACCAAGCCTGTCAATCGACAAGCAAGGCAACCTCTTCGTGACCGCTCACAAAGATTTGGCATGGGGCGGCGAAGGCGCTCCAGTCTACCCAATTGCTGGAGGCGAAGCAGGCTTGTGGTATGCTTGCAGCGATGGAGACAGCACCTCATGGGATTACTGGGCCTCTTGGTTCTGGATCTCAAATGATGGCGGTAAAACATGGGGCCATGGAGATAATTTTGAACCAACACCAGGTTCAATGCTGAGTTCTCTTGTGGGAAGCGTCACAGGCTCAGGATCAGAATGCCTCGGTGACGAAGGGGACATTGCTGTGGATGCCAACGATGTCGTGTACTTCCTTGACACAACACTTGAAGACAACTGGTGGCACATGTTCGAAGATGGTGGCAACACTTACATTTCTCCAACCGTTTGCGAACGCATGCAAACAATGGCTGCCGATGACCGGCCTTGGGTCGCAGCACAAGGCGATGGTATCATCCATTACCTTGGCAACTCAGGAGCATCACCCCCTGAATGCACCGGTGACACTGGCCGATACTGGTACTACCATTCTGAAACTGGTCGAGCCCCCTATTCACAATGCTACGCCATGCCGGGTGGTTGGTCAACCATCTCGAGCCAGAACGACGGTCCCTACGTGTTTGTGGCACAAGAAGACGCAGACACGAACACTGGCGTTGTCCAAGTTCGAGTCAGTCCAGATTATGGTCGTGGCACAGGACCTGGCCCAAGCGATGGCACTTGGGAAGCACCCGTTGCCGTTGGTCCTCGCGAGGGCAACTGTCCAGAAGGCTATCCAGTGGTCAACAACAACGAAGGTGGTATGGTGGTCGTAGCATGGGCTGATTGTCCTAATGGAAACACAGGCGCTTGGGAGTTGAGGATTGCAGTTTCATACGACAATGGCACCGCTTGGTCGAGCTGGAATGCAACCGCCTTCGACCGTGGAATTCAGATGTATCCTTTTGTCTCAATCTCTGAAGATCAAGTGGTCAGTGTGGCTTTCTACGGATTAGATTATGGCCAAAACAATTCCGAAGACGGCTACGTGGCTGGAAAGGATTGGTACCTCTATGCAGGCGCTCTTCATCATCCAATGGAAGGCGATGTTTGGGATTTCAGAATCGTTGATCCCACGCCGCTGCACACCGTGACGGACTACGAAGAAAGCAGCGGCGATACACACGCACTGCACGATTTCTTTGAAACGGTCATGTCACCAGATGGCTCGTGGGTTGGTATTGCCTATCAAGAAAATATCGGCTTGCATCCCTTCGAAGAGAACGAAGAGCAACGGTACATCAAATTCGTCCGAGGCGATATTTCATTGCAGCACAGCGTTGTGAACGCTGACACCGAGGCTGGCATGAGCATGCCCTTCTTTTCTGCTGATGAACTGATTCTTGCAGATCGGTACCTGAATTAATTCCCAAACGGCGGTCACCCTTAGGTTGTCCAAATGACGGGTAGTGTTCATTAGCACACCACCTGTTGGGCAACCATGCTCGCAAAGCGTGTGCTTGCCCTCTGGCTCGCGGCGCTTTTGATTTGCACCCTCCCACCTGCCCTTGCAGACAACGATATTCAGAGCGCTACGCCCCTCACTGATGGCGTTACTTCGAGCGGGTATGTCTGCGATCCCGATTGTGATGCAGGCAACGATCAAACTGATTTTTGGAAGGTCGAAGCACGCAAAGGGGATATCGTACAAATCTCATTCTCAGGAACCATGAATGGTGCTGCTTGGTGGTGCCCAGGTGATGGTTGGGAGGGCAGGTTTTCGCTCCTCAACGCCCAAGGTGGACCCATTGTCGATGCCGCTGTTAACGATGGCGCTGCCTCGAAAATACTCTCGACCACGGTTGCGACTCAAAGTTATGTCTATGTCAAAGTGAAGGCTGATGATTCCTGGTGCAACGACGGGTTTGACTACACGCTGACGACTTCAATCGACAAAACGAGCAGGGACACCGATGAGGATGGCTTTGTTGACAACGATGACGATTGCGATGCAACCGTCGGCGCATCGACCAACGATCGGAAAGGCTGCATCGATTCAGATGGCGATGGCTGGTCTGATCCAGAACCTGGATGGCTTGCACAAAATGGAGCAGATGCCTTCATGCTCGAACCAACCCAGTGGCTTGACAGCGACAACGACAACTTTGGCGACAACCTTGACGGGTACCAAGGTGACCATTGCCCTTACCGTCGTGGCTACTCACTCATGGATCGCTATGGATGCCTTGATTCGGATGGCGATGGTTACTCCGATGCAGACCCTGGTGGCCTTGATGGAGTGACAGCGTGGTACGCTCACCCTACTGGTTCGGGCGATTCATTCCCATTCGACGATACTCAATGGAGTGACACGGATGCTGATGGTTATGGGGATAACTGGGCAAATGAATCTTGGAACCTTACGAGGGAAGAGTGGGGTATTGGCTCCTTCCTCCTCTCGGCTACAACTCCTGATGCTTGCCCCTTCATCACCGGCGCATCGAGCAGCGACCGATACGGTTGCACCGATACAGACGGGGACACATACTCAGACGGCGATTTGAATTGGACCATCGCCAACGGTTCGGATGCTTTCCCGTCCGAAGTGTCGCAATGGCGAGACCGTGATTTCGATGGATGGGGCGACAACCAAAGCGAAGGTGCCAAACTGATCGATTCTTTCCCTGACAACCCTACGCAATGGGTCGATACCGATGAAGATGGTTGGGGCGATAATCAAACCTACGGGGCCTCCCAAATCGATGACTTCCCATTCGTCCCCTCTCAATACCGCGACACCGACGGTGACGGTTATGGAGACAATTTAGACGGCTATGAAGGCGATGTATGCGTCTTTTCATCGCCTGAAGAAGTCGAATCCAGTTGGATTTCCTACGTCGACCGTCTGGGTTGCCGAGACACTGACAAAGATGGGTTTTCCAATCCGACAAATGATTGGATCGCCCATCCTGCAGGTTTTGCAGATGCCTTCCCTGAAGATCAAAGTCAATGGTACGATACCGATGATGATGGCTATGGTGACAACGTGGAATACTTCGATGGCCAAACCCTCCGAGATGCGTACCGTGGCGATGGTTGTAAAACCACAGAGGGCGCCTCCACCTTCGACCGATGGGGTTGCCCCGACAGTGACCAAGATGGCTGGTCAGACCCAACCAATGCTTGGCTTGCAAGTCCGGGTGGTCGCGGTGATGCATGGCCAATGGACCCAACTCAATGGCACGACACCGATGGTGATGGCCGAGGCGACAACCCTCGAGGCACAACCGCTGACGTATGCCCCGATCAAGCCGGTACTTCCGTCGGCCCTTCTTCAGGTGGCGACCGATGGGGTTGCGCTGACACAGACGGCGACGGCTGGTCCGATTTGGGTGATGCCTTCATTCACGAACCTACGCAATGGCGCGATTCTGACGGTGACGGTTACGGAGATAATGCGGATAGAAACCAAGGCGATGCTTGCCCAGAAGTCCGTGGCACCTCAATGCTCGATCGGCTCGGCTGCCGAGATACAGACGGCGATGGTTGGTCGGATCCAACCGCTTCTTGGCCAGCTCATCCAGAGGGTGTAGCTGACGCTTTCCCCACTGAGGCTTTGCAGTGGCGTGACCTTGACGGGGATGGCTTTGGCGATGTTCCTTTGGGTGCTTTCAGAGACGATTGTCCCGAACAAGCAGGAACCTCAAAGCGAGATGTTCAAGGCTGTATTGACAGCAACAACGACGGCTGGTCCAACGAATATGGCGAGTTTGCATCCGCAGTTGCAATTCTTGGGGAGAGCCCAGAGGCTTCGTGGCTAACCTATCTGGTCATCGGTTTCGGCTTCATCGCAGGGGCAACAGCAGCACTCATCGTTCGCTCAGGCCGAGACGGCGATGACCTCGAAGACGCTTTGTTCGAAGAGAAGCAATCTCGCACCCTTGAAGAGATGGGGCAGGCCTCCTCACAAGGCAGCATGATCCCACTGGCCGATCTCCCACCCCTCCCTCTCCCACCTCCGGCACCTGAACTTCCAGAGGTGAACAACGATGCTTAAGCCTCAAGCAAGGAGCCTGTTGATGCTCATTGTTCTCTCCTTGAGCATGGCTTCTCCACTTGGGTTCACAGCCCCTGTTTCAGCGGAGTCCACCGCTGTCGATGAAGCATTAGAAGCGGAAGGGCTCAATCTGATTGCGCTTCGCAACGACACACTCGATCTCAATCAAGACGGCGAACCTGATGCGATTCGAGTTGTTGCCATCATGAACACCACCAACGATTTCACCAACATCGAACTCAGGCTGTATGGCATTCACAAGGACCGCGAGGTCCACGACAGCCAAACAATGTCGTTCTCGGGCCAATCAAATGCCAGCATCATTTACGATGCTTGGGCCCAAGGTGAACACACACTTCGACTTGAAGTCGTCAACCAAGAGGGTGAGACAATCACCACCATTCAATTGCCCACCTACGTGCTTCGCCCAGCACTGAAAGTGCCACAAATCACCCTCGGCCTCGACGCTCCACCTTGGATTGAGACAGGCGATGCGTGTACCATTGAACGGGTGTTTGCTGATCAAACAGGTCCCCGTTACGGAGCAGAAGGCACCCGCACCTTTTCAGGCGCTCCGTTTACGGTGCTCGATAACCAAACTACGCTGAATTGTTCACATTGGCCAGCCGGTGAATACATGCTGAAAGAAGCCTACAGAAATGACCTCGGCCAGACTGCAGAATCGTGGTTGAACCTGACCATCCACAATCGTGCTGCACCAGCGTTCTCGTTCAATGTTCGCGGCAATGGCAACTCGACCGACACCCCTTGCCTGATCACCATGGTCCCAAACATGGCAGGTGTCGATTTCAGCACCTTCGACAAAATGTGGTCGGTTCAGGGCACACTTCTCCCAGGGAGTTCAAGCAACAGTTACGATTGCTCAGTTTTGCCAGCAGGTGTGCACCTGATCAGCCTCGAAGTTGTCAACAATGAACAAATCAGAACCATTCACGGCTTGAATATGGTCCGCCAACCCGGTGAGAATTTGAGCAAAGAAGAGACAGAAGAACTTCCGAGCCGCTCGTTCGGTGATGAAACTGCAACCCAATCAGTCGGGTGGTATTCGATTGGGGCGCTTGGCCTCATTGTCGCTTTCATTGTCTTTTTCATGCTTGTTCGTGTCAAAGAGGACAACGGCCTTCAGCCCCTTCGTTCGCTGGGCCCAACACCAACAATTCTCCCTGATGGTTCACCAGATCCCCAAGGCATGCCAACCACGACAGATGACGATGGAACCCTGTGGCGTCAAAACCCAGATGGGGCCATGGACTGGTGGGACCGTGATTTACGAATCTGGCATAAGTGGTGAGAAACGATGGCTAGCATGATTGAGGTTTTGTTTGCCATCGGCGTTTCAGTTCTCGGCCTTCTTCTCCTGAGTGTCCTTCTTTGGGTGATCCGAATCCGGCCGAGGGTTCCCAATTTGGTTGACACCTGGAATTCTGACTGCGAACGCACAACTACAGCGGATATCTCAGGAAGCACCATTCGTTTCAACAACATTCGTGACTTCTTCTGGCGAACCACAAAGGATCGCGATGAAGACTGGGAGGAAACGTTAGAAGTCGACGCGGATGAAATCAAAGATGTTTGGTTTGTCGTCGATCATTTTCACCACCTGCACGGCATGGCTCATACCTTCCTCACCTTTGAATTCAACAACGGAACGTGCCTTTCGTTCTCGTTTGAAGCTCGGCGAAGAAAGGGCCAACGGTACCATCCATGGTCAGGGCTATGGCGACATTACGAACTGTATTTGCTGGTTGGTTACGAGCGAGACCTCCTTGGTTTGCGCACGAATGGTAGGGGCAACAAGGATTACATGTTCCGCGGCATCACGCCGCCTGGAAAAGAAAAAGCACTGTTGCTTGCGTTAACAAATAAAGCAAATTCGTTGGCTGAAAAAGGAGAATGGTACCACTCCTTCTTGACCACCTGCAACACATCAATCGTCGGTATGGTGAATCGCATCACCCCTGGTCGTGTCCCGTTTACATGGCGTAATTTCTTGCCAGGGTACACGCCACGTGCGGCTTACAAACTTGGGCTCATCGAAAAGTGGGGCGACTTTGACACCACAATCCAACGCGCGAGAGTCGACGAACACGCCATGCAGTGGGATGGCAAAGGGTCCTATTCTCAAATGATCAGAGATTACTTGCCCAAAGGGCCGTTGTGAGCAGGTTCAATGCACACAAGCACCGCACCATCGTCAACGTTGATTTCGACTGTAGGGTTGATCGATCGATTGTTCAAACCCCTTGTTCCCGGTTCCAGTCGCTCTTGATTCAATGGCCACTCACACCCGGTGAGGGTGACCCCGGAAGCACGTCCGATTGCGAACAGTGAAACCATACTACCAATCTCGATCGAAGTGAAGGCAAGGGAGGCGTTCTTGACGCACATTATGCGAGATTCATTGATGTGAATTACGGTTGAAGGAGGTGCATCATAGAGTGCAAAAAAGGGTGCTACGATGTGGCCGAGTGCACCACCTTCGACGCCGATCACGTCGAGGTTTTTTGGCGCATGTTGTGCTGCATGTTCAATCGCCTTTGAGAGGTCGCTGTTTTCTTGCTCTTCGATGCGAACCCATTGAACCGATTCATTGTCTTGACCAAACCGTGCCTCTTCAACGCTGTCCATATCCCCAATCACAATGTTGGGTTGGACGGTGCGGTCGAGGCACTGCTGAAATGCTCCGTCACATGCTATGATCACATCAGCTTGTTCCACAAGGGGCCGCCAAATGGGCTCAGGAGGCCATTCACCATCAGCGCATATGAGCCACTTACCTCCGTTCATGGTGTGGCCAAAACTTCCCCTTTTGTCAAGTGCTCCCCTGCGCTCTTTTGACCGTTGTTGGCACTTTCTCTTCTGACCCCCTACGGGGGTCATGATGGGCATTTTTCGACAAGCGTTTTCAAGGAGGTCGAGTGTCAAGGCTTCATGGCCGTTGAGCGCAGCGTATCTTTCCCTACTCTTGCGCTTGCGCTCACCGTTCTCTTTTTGATTCAATCCTTCGCCCCGCTTGCCTCGCACCCATTGCCTGTGGAAGATTTGGAAGAAGAGGTTCAAGTGATGCCAACAAGCGCTCATGTCCCTTTTTCAAGTGGGTACGGTCATGATTTTGCAGGTGAACTGATTTCCTTTGATGGACTTGAACAAGCAGAAGTTCGTCAAGAATCAGGATTGAACATGTGGACGGAATCGACCCTCCATCAGTTTGAGAACATCACACCGGGTACGCCCGATCTTGTTCTGAGTGGACGTGAAAAGATGAACTTGTGTTGGAGCACCGTCGAAGGCGAAGTGCACTATGCAAGCCGAACTTTTACTGGTTCTTGGACCGATACAATTGTCGATACTGTTGCCCCAAGCACAGAAGAAACGCTCGTCGATTGTGCACTTGCCATCAATGAAAATGGCCGCCCGTACATCATGTACGCCGACGGTGCTGATATCAAAGTGGCACGAGTCGCTTACTCTGGACAAGTTTACTTCGAAACCACATGGCTCACTCGAACCATCGTCGAAGACGTCAGCCCAACTGATTTCAGACTCGGCTTGCGCCAAACCGAACTGGAATGGGGTGTGTTCAGAGATTCGAACGGTTCCTTGTGGCAGTTGAACTTCAGCGGTACTCGATGGTCGCACGCCCTTCTTGATACCGGGCCAGTCGGTCATGACATCGAACTCGCTATAGACGACAATGAGGTTGCTCACGTTGCTTACGCAGCGCCCGATGCAAAGGAAGTCCGACTGATTCGTGTGGATGGATCCTCATACGACCACAGGGTGTTGTCACGTGACGACCAACTTGGATTGCATCTCGGCATGGGCCTTGATGGAAATGCGCTTGAACAAATTGTAACAACGACGACTGACCCTTCGGGCCAAGTCACACTCTATCTGCTTCGTAGCCTTTCAGGCCAAGAAACCGGACGGATCAACCCTGCACCAAGCACCAACATCACCGGCGCTCAAAACTCAGACGAAGGTGCCATAGTGATGGCGGACCTCAACGGCGATGGTTTCGATGACATTCTCATTGCTGAGCCGCAATACGACGGCAACGCTAACTACACAGGTCGCGTTCTCGTGTACTATGGTTCAACCACTGGCGTGACCATAGAATCGCAGGACGGCCTTGTATCCCCACCCGATTTAGTTCTCCAAGGTGAACTTGAAAACGGATTATTCGGCCATGGACTCGGCGTTGGGGACTTCAACGGCGATGGATACTACGATGCTGCAATTGGAGCACCGGGCTGGAACGATACGAGTGGAAACTTCATTGGAACACCAGGACGTATCGAGGTCTATCTTGGCAACAGCAGTGGCTTAGAAACCAACGCCTGGTGGAATGCTACCGGTGAGGACGATGAACAACTTGGATGGGACCTCAGCGTTTCAGAATCCATGGACGGGGATGCAATGGCCGACCTCGTTGTTTCTGCTCGAGGGTTCAAGGAGCAGGTGACCGATGTAAAAACCAACAGCGGCAAGCTTCTGATCTTCAACGGAAGCATGTCCGGACTTGAGCACCTTCGCAACATCACGCAAACCAAAAATGGTCCGATGTTTGGCCAAAGTTTTGTTTCAAACGGAGACCTTAACGGCGACGGTATGAGTGATTTGATCGTCTCGAACACAGGGGACATAGCGAGTCCTTTGGGCCTTTCTTCAATTGAAATCTTCTTTGGTGGTCTAAACGGATACAATGGGACCATCGACCAGAGCATTGTCTCAAACCTTCAAGGAAAACTCTTCGGTTCTTCGATCAATTACATCGGCGATGTCAACTCAGATGGCTTTGATGATTTCATGTTCAACGAGCCCTTTAACGGCTCCAGTTATCGAAGTGGCAAAATTTGGGCTTACTACGGCTCAGCCACTGGCATCGCATCAGACGCTCCTGATTACACCCTCCAGTCGGTGGATGCAAACGCCTGGCTCGGACGGACAATCATGCCTGCTGGTGACGTCAATGAAGATGGCTACGATGACGTCTTGATCATGCAAGCAAGCTCAGGCAACAGCGGTAAAGTAGAATTGATCCTTGGCTCTCCAATCGGATTGCGTTCGGATTGGGAACTTTTGGCAACAGGCCAGCCTGGCGAAAATATCGGGATGGTCGCGGCAACTCATGGCGACATCGACGGCGATGGTTTGAGTGAAATTATTCTCAGTCGGCGGGACATGTCCACTGATCCAAGCACTTTGATGTACCAAATCCATTCTGAGCGGGATTGGGAATCCACCTCGTTCTTGTACAGTGGGAACTTGACTCAATTGGACCTCAGCACCTCTGCTCGCGGTGAAACGAGCATGCTCCTTACCTTCCAAAATAACGCCTCGTATTACACAGAACACGTCAATGATGCAACACCTGCTGGGGTTTGGAAGACCACTCGTGTTGTTGACAGCAGCAACCAATCGCAACACTACGCGTTCACGGTCACCGAATCAGGTCGCCCAATTATCCTCGAAGCAGACGCGCACGACGGGTTGATTCACCGTTCCATCATTGGCCACACAGCGGTCGAACAGACGCTTGTAACAACAGGTCAGTTTGGTGAACACCTCGGTTCTAGCCTCGACGTTTTGGGCCAGCAACGCCTCGCTTACGCATCGGCGGGTACCAATCAACTGTTCACCTCCATCGAAACTGAAAATGGCTGGGCGACGTCAATGGTTCGCTCCTCCATCAGCCTCGATGGACCCGTTTCGGTCATGACTCAGGGTTTGGCTTCCAACAACAACGAAACCGTGCTCATCTATCGGGATGCACCAAACAATGTTTTGGAAATGGCACGACAAACAACGGGCTCAAGCACATGGACCTTTGACAACCTCTCTTCCATTGGTTCGGTTGTTTCTCAGCAACAATCTGCGGCCTACCTTGCCGACGGCTCCCTCGCTGTCCTTTTGGTGATGAACGACGGTACCGCTTCGAACCTCTCTTTGTGGGTCATGAACGGGAGCAACGTCGATGTCCACACCATCACAAGTCTTTCCGATCTCTCCTCTGACCTCCGCCTTGCTCTTGGGCCAAATGGAACCATCATGGCTGCAGTTTTGACGACCACAGGCGAGCTTTCAGTCCATGAATTGAGTCAAAATGCAAACAATTGGACCGGTTACACGACCCAAATCGCTGGGACAACCAGCCAATTCAATCTGGATCTCGTTGGCGGACAACACCCAATGCTGGCGGTCCACAGTGATGTTGTTCTGTCGCCTTTCCTTCATACTCGACTTAACGAAACCACGTGGTCTCCTTTGAGCGTCTCACGACCAGATTCGAACCTCGATGGGGCTTGGGACCTCGTGGTCATGGATGACCACTATTTGCTTTTGACGAGCATCGGGCTGGGCAACGAACTCACATGGAACAGCATTTCGAAGCAAGAAGCAACTCAATCCACCGGCCTTTGGGCCAGTCTTTCGTTTGGCTACCTTGCAGCAGGAAGCCAAACCGGCGCACAAACCGACGGAAACGGGACCATTCACCTCGCATGGTGGAACAACATCCTCGATGATGTTGGCGTGTTGCGCTTGTATCAGGACACCGACCGCGACTTCATCTTCGATTTAGTCGACGACCTACCACTCCTCGGTAATCAATGGGCGGACAGCGATGGTGACAACTTTGGTGATAACTCAGCGGGGCCAATGGCGGATGCTTGCGTTAACGATGCCTCCTCTTCCTCGTTCTACGTTTACGGATGCTCAGATTACGACGCAGATGGCTATGCAGATGCCGTCGATGGTTGCCAAAACGATGCCGGTAGTTCTTGGCTTGGTCGATTGGGCTGCCGAGACGACGATCAAGACGGTTGGTCCGATAACGATGCCACTTACTTTTCAGGCGATGCCTTCGTGCTCAATTGGAAGCAATCGAAAGACTCCGATGGCGATGGATACGGGGACAACTCCGGTCCAGATTGTTGTGCGACCCTGCTTGACCCAAACAATCCAAAAGGCGACTTGTTCCCATTCAATCCATCTCAGTACTCCGATTTTGATGGCGATGGATGGGGCGACAATGAAAGCGACACCGTCACGGGAGATGCTTGTCCGTGGGATTGGGGCGCTTCATGGCGAGACCGAAACGGTTGCCTTGACTCCGACACAGATGGCTCTTCTGACCCCTCCGGCATTGGGACGTTCTTGGAATGGAATGTGAGCCTTGGTGCAGACATCTGGCCATTCGATTCAACCCAGTGGACAGACTCTGACGGCGATGGCTACGGCGATAACAGTTCAGAAAGTGCAACGAACCCTGATAAATTCCCAGACAACATTGCAGCTGCTGAAGACAACGATAGCGATGGTTATCCAGATGTTTGGACCTCTTTCTATAATATTTCAGACGAAGATCTCACCAACAACGGTGCTGGTTTGGTGCTCGACGGTTGCCCTGGCACATGGGGCAATTCAACAAATCCAGTCAGCGGCTGCCCCGATACCGATGGCGATGGTTGGGATGACTCGGTCGATGCGTTCCCCCTTGAATCAACCCAATGGCTTGATTTCGACAGCGATGGTTTTGGCGACAACCCAGTAGGCTACCAAGCAGATGAATGCCCTTCGGTTTCAGGCGTGCTCCAAGGAACCGTTCCAATCGACGGTGAAACAGGCATTGGATGCCGCTTTATCGATGACAGTGACGATGATGGTGATTACGTGTCAAATGAAGAAGACACCTGCCCGAATACGGATTCAGGACTTTCAGTCAACGCTGCTGGATGTGCTGACAACCAATTGGATGACGACCAAGACGGTGTTACCAACGACCTGGACCAATGTGAGCAGACAGAATACGAAGACACCGTTGATACCGCAGGCTGCAGCCAAGCCCAACGTGAAACCGATACCGATGGCGATGGCGTGTTCGACCCCGTCGACCTCTGCCCCTTCACCTCAGAAACTCTGGTCGATTCCGATGGTTGCTCCGCAAATCAAATCGATACCGATCAAGATGGCATCGTCGATGCCAATGACCTCTGCCCAGGCACCCCAGAGGGTTTCCCAGTCGATTCAGATGGCTGCACCGATGAAACAGCGTTGGAACAAGACCTTGATGGGGACGGTTACAAAGGCGTCTATCTGTACACCCTCAATTCTTCCAACGGGTTGCGTGAGAATCAATCAGGTGACGCTTTCCCAACCGATTCATCGCAATGGTTTGACCAAGATGGTGATGGCTATGGCGACAACATCGAAGGCCTAAACGCCGATCAATGCCCAATGGAAAGTGGTACGTCATACATCGATTTCATTGGCTGCTATGACGATGGTGATGGCTACCGGGACCTGTTTGAACCGCAAAACCTTGCTGGCAACCCAACTCAGTGGGAAGACCGTGATCGTGATGGCTATGGGGACAATGCTTCAGGTACCGAAGCAGACCTTTGTCCAGACACTGAGCCAGCGTACAAAACCTATGTTGATTCGACCGGATGCGATCCAACTCAAAGTGACGGGGACGATGACGGAACGGCCGATTACTACGACAATTGTCCAGAACAACCTGCTGGCGACGATGGAGGATACGGCGATGGCTGCCCCTTTACAGACAACAGCGATGATGAGACCACAGCAGGTCTCTTTGGCCTTTCAACTGGAATGTTGGTGGCGGTCGGACTTGGAGGTCTTGTGGGGACCGTGTTGTTGATTGCGTTCATCCTCCGGATGTTCCGCAGCAATGAATTCGATTACGATGATGAAGATGAAGATGATGACGATTGGGATGACGATGAAGACAGCGTTGCTTCAACCCGTGCCACTCCTCAGCGAAGCACACCTCGCCCGACACCTACACCAACACCCGCGCCAAGCGCTCGCTCACCTCCTCGAACCACGGGCGGTCCTCCAAAGAGTGGACCCCCTGGGCGAAGTCCTTCGGGAGGCCCCCCCCCCTCCAAAGCGCCTTCAGGCCCACCACGCGGTGGCAAAGTATCGAGCAAAAGTCCTGTTTCTAAAACACCAGTTGTTGAAGAAGAGGAAGAGGATGGTTCAGCGAGGGTTCGCAAAGCACGAATTAAGGTTGATTTGAGCATCTTCGAAGACTGGCAAACCGAAGATCGCGAATCAGCAGCTGACTGGGTTCGTACCGCCATCGATGATGGTGAAAAAGAACGAACAGTTCTCATGCAATTACAAGAAACTGGCTGGTCTGCTCCACAATCGAGAGCAATCTTTGATCTTGGAAGGAACCGATGATGTCAACCATGAGTTCGCAAACCAATGGTGGCATCATCCTCAAGAACAGAACACGGGTGGCCAAGGCGTAGGGGATTGAATCATGGTTGATGAATTGCCTGGAGAATCAATGCCGGATGGCATTGATGTCGATGATGCCGCAGCCTACTTTGGCGTGACGGAATCTTCCGATATGGTCCACGTCTTGATGGAAATGGACCGTTCACTCGCTATGGAGAAGTTCTTCGAAGTGCTTTCAGACATCGTTCTTCTTCCAGGAGAATTTGATTTTACAGCAGCAAGTGAACGTATTCAATGTGAAGGTGGCGAGATCTACTACCTCGTCGCAGGCCACCTTGGTATCATGACCATGCCTGACCCTTTGCTTCAATTCCTCGGCCTTCCAGACTCTTCAGGAAGCAGTTCAGGAAACAACCCCGGCCTTGATGCAAACGAGATCAGCAAGTTGACCACCTTGGCCGACCCAATGAAAATTCTCAAATTATTGGCTGTGGCTTACGCTACAGGTGGCAACGGGGAAGTCACCCGGTACTTGACCGGATTGGAATCCTTCTTGGCGCACCCTGAATCAAACCATGCCTCGCTCGTTGCTGTCGCTGACGAACTCGAATCTGCTCTTGACGTAGCGGGCCATGCCCTCCCAGTCCCAACCTTGGCCAGTGGGACTGCAGCCTCTGCAAGTGTTGCTTCGTTGCCAAAACCTTCGCTCCCCCAATCAGTTCCAAAGGCTACCACACCAGCTGCAGGACCAAGTGTCCCACTGCCTGGTAGCAACCCAGTGCCCTTGCCAACTGCAAATGAACCCGCTCTTCCTCAGGTTGAATTGCCTACAGTCGCACCAGAGCCAGTCATTGAACCAGCCCTTGATACTTCGAATGAGAAGCAGGTGGCTAAAGCAACCCAAGATGCCTTTGCCGGCGCGTTTGATCTTGGCAGGGGTGAAGAGAGTGAACCCGCAGCAAACGAAGAGCCAACCATTGTGGCTGAACCCGAACCAGTCCACCTCGAAGAAGTCGAACATGAACCACAACCAGTTGTGGAGCAGGAAGCCGAGCCTGAGCCCGAACCGACACCTGTTTTAGTGCCGGAACCAAGCGTGGAACTCACTCCACTCGAGGTGCCAGTTTCTGAAGAAGAGCTCTTCACAAGTGCAGCAGAACATTTCATTGCAGCAGACACAGATGGCAGCGAACAACTTTCGATTGAAGAACTGGCCATCGCTACTGGGACCACCGTCGAAGAGGCAACAACACTTCACGCAGAGGCGGACACCGATGGAGATGGCAGCGTTTCACTGTCGGAATTCATGTCGTCACCTGCTGCAGAAAAGGCGGCATCACTGCCTCGTCCAGTGGCGCCAATTCGTAAGCCACTGGATCAAAAGCCACAACCCCAACCTCAACAACCTCAGCAACCTGAACAGCCACAGCAGCAAGACTGGGATCAGCAACAACAAGGTCAACCTCAACAACCCGCTCAACAACAACAAGCATGGAACCAGCAACAGCAAGGTCAACCTCAGCAGCAGGACTGGAATCAACAACAGCAAGGTCAGCCACAGCAAGGATGGAACCAACAACAACCCACGCATCAATGGAATCAAGCCCACCCAACGATGCCTTCTGTCCAACCAACAATTCGCTCAGGTGTAATGTGCCGTGGATGTGGCATTGGCCTTGATCCATACTGGCGATTCTGCCCTGTATGTGGGACGCAGAATGCCGTTCAGTGATCACAGTTGCAAAAGGAATTGACCTTTGTCAAGGACTTGCGTGTCGTCAAACCAAACGCTTGGTTCTTTGAGCACACCAGGGATGTGAATTCCAACAGAAGACGTACCACCTAGGGCCGTATTGTCACCGACAGCAAAGTAACAGGTTCCAAGTCGCTTCTCATCTTCTAACACGTTTCCGGACAGGCGCGCTTGTGGATTCATACCAAATCCAAATTCAGCAACAGTCCACACGTTTTCTCGATCTTTGACTCGTAAGCGTCCAGCGGCTTCTCCGAACTCTTGTCGTATTGCCGCTGCGATTGTACCACCAGTGACATCGACCACCATGCCGCCTTCAATGGTCAGCGTAACAGGTTCATCGACAAGGTTTGACTCCCAAGAACCGTCGATGACCACAGTGCCATTCATCGTGCCCTCGCGAGGCATGATGAACGCTTTACCAGCAGGAAGGTTGGTGAGCATTCTCGGACGGTTGCAAATGCCATTATCGTCGAGTTTCCACTCTCGCCAATTGACTTCAAACGTGACATCAGTGCCTTGATCGGATTTGACATTGAGGATACGTCGTCGACGAAGATGTGGTCCAAGATCGCCGATCCGACGCTTGACATCTTTGAAGTCAGCTGACATGCCGCCTCGGCTAAACATTTCATTGGTCATCCCAGGCATTGTTGCGACCCTTGCTCCGTCCTTGAGTGCTTGACGGACGGCCCGTGTGTGTGTGAGTGAATACCGTGTTGGAGCGATCACCACTTGCTGTTGTCGCATCAAGTTGGCCACCGGTGAAGGCGGTTCTTCACCATGATGACGGGCTTTCGGCATCACGATGAGTAAGACCCGGTCAGAGCGTTCGTTGGCCGCTTCGTGCAGTGCTTGCCCGATGTCTCCAGTGGTCGGGTCGCAAACAATCAAGACGTTCTCGCCGCGACGAATGTCCATGCAGGTGTCGATCACCATCGATCCACTTCGGCGAAGTTGT
>Ga0302136_1000445_pt1 | contig 19924 bp, 9 predicted proteins | sample CBN3_20m_MG_FD_203116 | JGI IMG/M metagenome (GOLD analysis project Ga0302136, IMG submission 203116) | Marine microbial communities from Western Arctic Ocean, Canada - CBN3_20m | ecosystem: Environmental > Aquatic > Marine > Oceanic | place: Canada: Western Arctic Ocean | collected 2017-09-15
TTCACGAGGTGGCGACCGACGAGGTGGCGATTCACGCGGAGGAGATTCACGAGGTGGCGACCGACGAGGTGGCGATTCACGCGGAGGAGATTCACGAGGCGGCGACCGACGAGGTGGCGATTCACGCGGAGGAGATTCACGAGGTGGCGATACACGCCCTCCTCGCCGTGAACCTCGAGAATTCCGTAAAGCCAGCGGTAAAAAAGCCGATGGTCATGCTCACAACCGACCGCCACGCGACCTTATGGGTCGAGATGACTGATTCTTGATCAACCATAGGTGTGTCAAATGGGCGCTGAAGAACATTACCTTGATGCAGTTGAAGCATACGATGAAGGTGATCTTGAAGGAGCCTATTCATCAGCACGATTAGCTGTCAAAGAAGACCCTTCACACATTGATGCTTGGCAACTATGTGCTGAATCGGCATTGCCGCCCAAGGGTGAAAACCCCACGCTCAAGCAAGTAGCAAAGTCCCTTTCAGCAGTCAAGAAAATCATTGCAATCGAGCCTGAACGGACCGCTATGTGGTTCTTAGGTGGCCGGTTGTTAAGCGATGAACTGGGTTTGTTGGATGACGCTTTGGAATGGTGGCAGCAACTCCGCCATCACATGCCAGAGGAAGTCACCCCCCTTGTCGAACAAGCCACACTGTTGGCCGATATGGGATTGTACACCGAAGCAAAGTACCGTTTGGAAGCCATTACTGAGGAGAACATGGATGTCAGTAGCCAACAATACGCCAAGATCAGTCAATTGCACGGTATGGTGATGGCTGCATCTGTTCAAGACACTTCCGAATTCTTCAGACCCTGGGAGAAGCACCACAATGGCTGGGGCGCTATTGAGACAAAAATGAGGAAGCCACCTGTTTCTGAGAGCTTTTTATTCATGACCACAACGGTCCCAATTCTGTTGTTGGAGGTCCTTCTTTCCAACCGCTTTGTCGAACAAGGGTGGGGAGCGTTCTGTTTGACAACGCTGCTTATTTTTGGTACAGTTTTGTTTGGTATGCGTTTTAGTCGACGGATTTTCCGTCGGGTCAACCGTCCAGCATTCAACCTCTTGAGGGCCATGAATTTCGAGGCATCTTCAGGATATGTGGTCATCTCAGAAGAGATACGAACCTCGGTCCTCTATGTTTACATCATGCAGCGCAAACCAAAAGCTTGGCAGGAACGCATGTTGAAGATCATTGATGATAAGACCAAATTGCCTGGTGGATGGAAGCAAAGCCTTCCTGATTTTGATTCACACATTAATGAAATGGGCCACATCGAAGACCCTGATGAGCCACAATTCGATACGTTTGAAGAAGAGTGATTCACTTCGCTTCTTCTTCGCTGCATTGTAGCAATCCGTGGTAAGCACCACCCTAGAGATCAGTGCCAACAGCAGGACGGCGTGTGGTCTGCGCAAGGGTTCGAGGAACTCACCGCTGTTTGCTTTGCTCATTCGATCATGATGTTTCAGCCCCTCACTCTCACTGGGTAGGTCCCCCTGAAGGTCAACCAACCAGTCTGGCTTACGCTCAACCATCGACCGCCATGAAGGCGCTTGGTGTGCTTATTGCTGCGACTGTGCGTACTGAACGGCGTATTGTTGCGCATACGTCGCTGCTGTCGCTTCATCGTAGCCTTGCCCTACAAACTGCTGGTAGTACTGTTGGTACACCGCATCGTCCACGACAGGGGCCGCTGCTGCTGCGGCGGGAGCTGCTGCTCCTGCTGCTTGGGCGGCATACTGCTGTGCATAGGTTCGAGCTGTATCTTCTGGGTAACCTTGAGCGATGAGTTGCTGAACATATTGTTCAGTGGCATCGAGTTGAGCGTTACCGTAACCAGCAGAACTGGCTGCGAAGTCCTTGATTGTGTCATCGCCACCTGCGCTGCCCTTTCGGAGGAAGACAAGTGTTAGGAGGATGATGATCACCAAAGCCCCAACGGCCAATCCAATGGTCGTTGAGTCTAAGCTGCTCTTTGCACCATCTGTATCAGAGGTTTGAGCAGGTTCAACCCATTCTCCATTCGATCGGGTCCAGGCGCCGCTCCATTGGCATTCTCCATCTGCCTCCATGATGAATTCTCCACCAGCAGCAATGGCTTCAGCGGGTGCTTCAAACCCTTGACATGCTGGGAGTTGGATTTCGATCCACTTGATCGTGATCCATCGTTCGTCATCGCCTTCGTAAATCTTGAAGAAGATACGTTGGCTTTGTGATTTGTTGGTGTAGAGATCTTCGAGCGAGAGAGTGAGGTCGAAGGTTTGAGCATCGCCTGTCTTGTTGCTCTTGTCCCATGCGCCTATGAGTCCGAGGTTGTACTTTTCAACCGCACTTACATCAAAGGCAGATTCCGAAAATGCTGCTTCGACGTAGACATCGCCGTTTTCAGCACCTGAGAGAACGGTACCAGAAATGGTGATGGTATCGCTATCGATCCGTGAAGCGTTGATTGAAGCATCCAGTTGGACCACTGGTTCTTCATCGCCGAATCCATCAGGGACGACGACGAAGTACATACGGTACTTTTCTGAGAACTTGCCTGCTTTGTCGTAGACGATCAGTTCAATTCGAATTTGGTTCTCTGTTGTTCCACTTGGGTCAACAGTCTGGTTGCGGAAGGGGTAAGACCATGCCCCGTCACTGGCAGATGTTGTCTCAAAGGTGTGGCCATCAAGGCTGAACGAATCATCACCGTAAGGTGCGTCAAACAAGACCTTCCATTCATAGGTCTCAATACCACTTCCTTCAAGGGCATCAAGGTCAGTTGAGTTGCTTGCGTCAAAGTGGATGATGACTTCACCGTCTTCGTCGAGGATCACTCGGTTAACGGCCCATTCGGTGTTGGAAACGGTCTTTGTTCCGACGTATTCGACAAGGTCGCTGTACTCTTCACGAACATCGATCATTGCTTCTGCAGTTGGTCGGTATTCATCAGCGTAGACATCGTTGGTTTCCACGGTGACTTCGATCACTCGGGAGTGACCTGCAGCGTCGTGGAGCATCAAGGTGATGGTCCACTGTTCGCCTTGAGCACATCCTGTTGCCGAGGAAAAGTCAGCCTTACAGAAGTTCATGATTGGCATAGCATCGGTGGTGTGACCGGTCAATCCTGTTGCCATGGTTGAGCCGTCCCACGATGTAGGTCCGGACACAATCCAATCCGTGGAGAGGATCTCAGTGGTTGTGGTGCTGTAAGAGAAGGTCAAGTCTGCATCGCTCTTCATGTAGCGCAACACGTATCCGCCTGTGCTTGGGTTGATGCCAGGAACTTGGTCGTTGATCTTCATGTCCAATCCGTTGCTCAATGTACCGAAGCCTTCTGGGTATGGAGTGACTTGGTAACTGAGCATGTTTCCAAGAAGTGGCAGCGTTGTGCTGTCAGCTCGCTCGGAGTGGGATGAAACGTCCATGGTGGAAACGATGAGGCCACCGGAGTAGTAACTGCAAACACCGAGGATGGTGTCTTGGTTGTCTGTTCCATCACGGATCAAGCGCTGGAAGTAACCACCGTCTTCCATGTAACCGTTGCAGGTGACTGGAACGTTATTGGCACTGACTGACTTGGTGTTCAAGACGGCTTCTGCCACAGTTGAGTCTGCATCAAATGCTTGGAAAGCGTTGATGTCAACATTGTTCATCAATGGATGGTACGGGTCAGCGAAATCAGTTCCGGCAAAGTCGATGCGGGATTCTGGGGTGTTCCGGCTCTGGACGTCAAGGCCGAATGGCAAGCGTCCGTTGAGGTTCTGATCCACACCGTAAATTTGGCTGCCTTGTGGACCAAGGTGAGCCTGAACGGTACCACCAGAGGACATGAAGCCCTCAAGCGTGGTTCGGTGAGCGGTTGAACCCAACTTCTGATAGTAACCACGGCCACCGTTTTCGATGTCCTTAGCTGGAATATCATCTTGCCATGGCAAGACAACCTTGTCATAGTGTGTGAGCCATCCTGCGTCGAGGTATGTGTCCCAGTCGTTGATGGTGTACTGGGTGTAACTCATGTTCAAGAGGCTGAGGTCTTCCTTGATGGCGTTGGTACGGATCGAAGTATCCGAAAGGATAGCAACGTCAACATGGTCTGCAAAGGTTGCATGGAAGTAGCGAACGTTTCCTGATGGGTTACCGTTTGAGAGTTCAGCATCGAAGCTGATGTTGTAGGTGTGGCCGTCCTGCCAGCCGTTCCATGGCGTGAAGGTCACATCGACCTTCTGCTGCGAATCCAAGGATTGTGAAGGACCTGCAGTGGTGGTGTGGGCAACACTTTGTGTGGTCTCATCATAGATGTTCATGTTGAACAAGTAATCACCAGCGAGAACACCGTTCGTGGCTTGGAAGGCCCAGTCGTGTGTGAATGAACTGTCGATAGGCATTGTGCATTCGAGGATTTGATCGTTCAAGCACGAAAGGGTGTTTGGCTTACCGAGGGTGATGTCAACGGACTCGACATTGAAAATAACCCGCTCGATGTTGTTTGAGGTGGAGATCTCTTCATTGCCGTACCAGGCCTTGCCGACGGTCGTGTTATCGAAGATGGTCGCCACTTCAATCATGTACACACCTGCGAAGAACTCGTGGCTTGCCACGGTCTCAAGGGAGGATTGGTCTGCATCGACGTTGGTGCGAGAGATGGTGTACGCATTGTCTTCAACGAAGGTGAACTCTTGGAGCGATATGTTGTTGAAAGCAACACCTTTGAATCCATCATTGACACCGTTTCGTCCATCATCATCAGATTGGAATTCGAAGTTGATGTCAACCACTGAGCCTGAAAGGGACATGCATTCATAGGCCCAGTTAATTGAACTGGCGTCAGAAGTGTTGAGCACGTACAGGTGAGTCAGATCGATTGAAGTTGTTGCGATAAGGTCGTTGGTGTTGAAGAACACATTGTAGTTTCCAGTTGTTCCATCGGTGCTTGAGTCATCGCCAATGTAAGCGATTTCTGCATTGTCGATTGGTTCTGAAGCGTTGACGATGTTGTCACCGTTTTCATCAACTTGGCAGGTTCCGTCTTCGTTGTAGTCGTTCCATTGCCCGACAAGGACACCAGAGTAGGTGGCACCGTCACGTAGGATATCAAGGGTCATGGCAGCGTAATCATTGACATCGACGATGGAGGTTCCATCCGAGTCGATACCATAGAAGGTGTCTGCATAGTACTCAAAGTTCAAGGAAACGAAATCGCCGCTCATCGAAGTCAAGTCGATGTTGGGGATGGTCAGGGTTTCGTTTGCCCATGCATCGCCATAGCCGTTTGCTCCAGTGTCACAGGGGTGACCGAACCAGTAAGCGTTGTTGTTGAAGATCTTGTCTTGACAGGTGTTTTCATTGTAGATGACACCCTTTGGGTTTGCACTTTCCTCGTAGCGGTAACCATTGGCACCGCCTTCAAAGTCTTCTGCGCACAAAGCGTTTGGTGTACCGCAGTACACATCGGATGGGGTTGCTGAAAAGACAGTGGCTTGGATATCGAAATCCACTTCGGTGTTTCCGTAGTTGTTTGTAGCGACTTCAATGTCGAAGAGACCTTCTGCATACAAACCACCGGGATTGAAGTATTCAATGCCTTCGACCATCGGGTCATAGAGGTTGAATGGAGTGATGTAACCAACCAGTTCATCGTTTTGTGACTGTTCGTCCCACGAATTTCCAGAGAGGCTGGCAGAGATACGGTAGGTGGTATCATTCAGCAAATCTGCGGTGATGGAGGTGGTGTATTCTTGTCCAGGACCGAGGTTGTTGAGGTTGATGGTTGATTGTTGGACCTGTGGGTTGGCAAGGAATGCAGTGTTTTGCTTCCAGATGCTCAAGTTGTCCACAGCGTATCCGTCACGTCCAGACCAACGGGATTCGTTGTCGTCTGAAATCGAACCAGTGAAACCTGTTCTGAAGCGGAATCGAAGGTCAACTGTCTCACCAGCCCAAGGGCTGAGGTCGAAGGAACCAAGTCCTTCTTCAGTGAAGTTGTTCCACCCGTAGTAGGTCCCAGAGGAATAGATACCGTAGTAGTACACACCTTCTGCAACACCACCGATCGATTGCTTGTATTGCCGGTCAAGGTCAAAGCCACCCCAAATGGAGTCGCCTGATGCACAAGCACCAGAGAGGTAGGCTTCTTGCGGGCATGAAAGAATATCCCAACCAGATTCGGCACTGCCTATTTCGATCATAGCAACGTCGTCCCAGACATCACCTGCAAGGTAATTTCCGGTGGCATCGAGGCTGCCAAGGACGCCATGGCCCAAGTGCTGGAAGAGTTCAACGCTCATGAACGCCCGGTCGGAGCCGGTCAAATCGACGTCTTCGAGGACCATAGCATCGTCCCAGTTCTTGTCGTATCCAGACCATAGGTCGCCAGTGGAGTTGGTCTTGTAGTGTCCTGCCCACATGAAGTCGGTTGGGTTGAGGTAGTTGGCAGAGACGTTTGGATCGTTGTTTGCATCGGTTGCGCCTTGAGAGCTGTTGGTCTCTTCATGCCACTTTGTATCTTGGTCGATGTATTCATCAAAGGACCATGAACATCCGGTACCGCAGCCAGTTTTATCTTCTGCTGAGTCCCAATCCATCCGATAGACGGTGTTGTTGGTCGAACTTGCTTCATCGACGATCTTCAATTCGAGGTCGAGGGTTGCTGATTGACCGTTCAAGATATCCATTCCTGTGTTGGTGACGGTGACGTTGATGTCACGTGTACCTTCACCGACGATACCAAAGAATTTGTCTGTTGGACTGATTTCTAAAGAGGTTACAGCAAGATCTTTGCTGTCCATTTCAACAACAGTGATGGTGTCGTACTGACCTTCCCATCCAAAGTTGTCAACCCAGCTACCAAAGCTGTAACTGGTGTGGCCAACGACGATGTCGAGGGCGGAATTCGAAGGTCCAGCAAGTTGCCCGACCTCGACCATGCTTGGCCGGCGGCCAGCCTCGTATGAAAGCGGGGTGAGGTGGGCGCCACTGCCATCAGACAGGGTCACTTGCACCGTTGTTGGGAAGTTAAGATAGAAGTTTGAACTTGAGCCACCCGCTGAATCGCTGCTGTTCAGTTGATAAGCGACGGTTGGGTTGACGAAATCAGGTTCACCGTCGTTGTTCAGATCGGTCACTGTAACTGAATAAGAGATGTAAGGTCCAAAGTAAGCGAGGCTCGGTGAAGACCATGTCCCTACTGCAGAAGAGGTCACATAACTCACATTTTCGACGTTGCCATCGTTGACAACCAATGCGTCAATTTCACCGTTGTTGTCCATGTCAGCAATGTCAAAGTCGTTGGTGAAGGGCACAGCCATGTTGATGACGCTGGTCGCGGTTTGAGGTGTTGCTGGGTTGTAATTGTAGGTGGCTGGATAGGTGTTGGTCAAGCAGGAGTATTCGATGATCGAGACGTTGTCATCGTTTCCTGGGTTGGTGGTCTGACCCGTAGCATAATCGACACCTTCGGAACGAAGAACCCAGATGTCATCATCTGTGCAGGTTCCAGTTACGCTTGTTTCGGTTTCGCCCCAGTCGCCAACTTCGAGGCTTCTGTAAGAGTTTTGATTGGAAGGGCCAAGCGAAGTGACCATACCTTGTGTGTTCGAAGTGATCGGGCCACGGTAGGTGACGACGCGCTGGTTGGATACGTCATTGAGAAGGTCGAGGACGTAGATGTCATCTTCTCCGTCTTGATTAGAATCGCCAACGGCAAGATCCCATGCCCAGAAGTGAGTGAAACGTTGCCCGATGCTCCATGTGTCATCGTTGCAGCCACCGTTTTCGATGATGGTGACGTTACCAGGCTCTCCAGCTGGTGCGCCGTTATCGTCGGTCTTGAATGGATTGTTTCGTTGGAAAATCACGATGTCGTCTGCCCCATCGCCCGTGAATTCACCGACTTCGATGAACTGGACGTTTGAGAACTCGTCCCAATCGGCGTTGCGACTCAAGTTCTGGGAAACCCAAATGTCTTGACGTTCGCTGAAGTCACCCGTTCCATCGTTCCAGAGGACGCTGATGGTGTGGGTTCCTTCGGTGGCAACTGCCATATCGTTGAATCCGTCACAATTGAAATCCCCGATAGCAACGTCCAACGGATCACGGTTTGTGGTGTAGGATCTGGCAATTGAAGCACTAGCTGTTGTAGCGAGAGCGGCGGTGGTCGACAAAACCATCAGCATAACGAGGAACATGCTGAGGGCGCGGCTGTTTTTGTGGTTGTTTTTGGAGAACATCAACATCACTGGTCTCGCCACTGCCCGTTGCACTTTAATTCCTTTGCTCTCAAGTTCATTATTGCAACCAGTTATCTGCCCCGCAGTACGCCGTTTACAGGCAAAAATGGAAATTCAATACTGCGGTTGATTTTATTGGTGCCTTCGGCGCCATTTCAGAGCACAAAAGACGGTGAAATTCAAAATTTACCCTTTAGCCAACCGGGCGAAGGACCCCAGCCTGTAGCATCGCCACCGTGGACCTTGACTAATTTTCCAGCACCGAACAATGACTCTAACCAGACCTTCAATGCTGTACCCTCTCTGTTGCCAAGTTTTTTACTTGCAACCTCTTCAATGACTTCAGTTTTGAGAGCGGTGATACCGTATTCTCGCACCACAAGATGAAGCAGTTCTCGCAGCCAAGCTTCTGCCATAGGATCGACACTCATCGTTCCTTGAACAGGAAGCGGCTCATCCATGTCATCGAGAGCTTCCATCAATTCAATGGTGTCCGGCCGGACTGGAATTTGCATACCTAGCGCATCGAGTTCAGCCTGCAGATCAAGTTGCCCAATCGGTCGCCGAACCACCGGAATACGACTTGGATCCGGCGTAGGGCCCATGTCGGTTGGCTTGGCGCCGATGGGTGAATCGTCGAGTTCACCTTTTGGAGCGGTGGCTGAAGGTGTGAGTCCTGAAGTGTTGGTCGCTTGTACTTCAGAGCCAATCGGCATCGACCAGCCGACGCCTTCGAGCCCAAGTTCTCTAATTCGGTCACCGACCCAAGAGGCATCGCCTTCAAGCAAGACATTGACATCATGCTCATCGGAACGGAACCGATAGCGAATGTTGCCTCGGAGTTTCGCCATGTAACTGTCCTCGGCGCAGAAGGTATTGAACATGACTCAAGAATCTCGTGACCCTTTAGCGACCATGAATGGCTCATTCAGCCGAAGCAAGTTGGCGCAAAACCGTATGAAGAATACCGCCGTTTCGGTAGTATTCAACCTCGACTGGAGTGTCGAGGCGAACTTGGGCCTGGAAGGTCAGCACTGAGCCGTCTTGGCGGGTTGCAGTGACTTCCATCATCTGAAGAGGTTGTACATCGTCGCCGACGGGGATGGTGAATGATTCTGTCCCATCAAGACCCAGGGTTTCGTGAGACTCTCCTTCGACGAACGTCATTGGGAGCACGCCCATGCCAACAAGGTTGGAACGGTGAATGCGTTCGAAAGAGGTGGCAATGACTGCACCAACACCGAGCAAATACGTGCCCTTGGCAGCCCAGTCACGAGAGGACCCCGTGCCATATTGGCTGCCTGCTAAAACGACCTTAGGGCCATCAAAGCTTTGCGCTGCATCGTACACTGAAACCACTTCACCTGTGTTGAAATCAAGAGCATAGCCGCCTTCGGTACCTGGAGCCATTTGATTGCGGATTCGCACGTTTGCAAACGTACCGCGCATCATGATTTCATGATTTCCACGTCGGCTCCCAAAAGAGTTGAAATCGCTCTTTTGAACACCACGTTCAACAAGCCATTTTCCGGCTGGTCCGTCTGCAGGGAAAGCCCCCGCAGGAGAAATGTGATCCGTGGTGATTGAATCTCCAAGTTTCAGCAAGACTCGAGCATTGTCGATGCTTGTGATCGGTGTAGGTTCTGCAGAGAGACCGGAAAAGAAGGTAGGAAGGCGAATGTAGGTCGACTCGCTTTCCCACGGATAAAGTGGGCTTGGCTCGGATGGAATGCTGTCCCAACGTGGCTCATTCATGGCATCAGCATACCGCTCTCGGAACATCTCAGGTGTGATCACTGAAAGCACTTCAGCCAATTCTTCATCGGAGGGCCAAAGTTCACTCAGCATCACTGGTTTGCCCTCAGGCGTGTACCCGACAGGCTGTGTGGCAAGGTCGACTTCAAGCGAACCTGCAAGGGCGTAAGCGACCACCAAAGGTGGGCTTGCGAGGTAGGATGCCTTGACTTTACCATGCACCCGCCCTTCGAAGTTGCGGTTTCCAGAAATCACAGAACCAACAATCAATCCCGCTTCGTCAATCGCTGCTTCTATTTCTTCAGGGAGTGGCCCGGAGTTACCGATGCATGTGGTGCATCCATAACCAACGACGTTGAAGCCGAGAGCATTGAGATCTTCTTGCAAACCTGAAGCCTCGTAGTATTCAGTCACAACTCTTGAGCCTGGAGCAAGGGAGGTCTTGACCCATGGTTTGACTTCTAAGCCATGCTTTCGGGCGTTTCGTGCGACCAAACCTGCGGCGAGCATCACACCTGGATTTGAGGTGTTTGTGCAACTTGTAATGGCGGCGATCACGACGTCACCATGGTTGAGATCATAGGTCTCACCGTTGCGTGTGACGATGGCACCCTTGGACAAATCTTCAGGTGACAGGCCGTGCCCGTGATGACCCAATTCGTGGGTGAGCGATTCGAGGAAATGGGGCTTCATGCTGTCTAAATCCACTCTGTCTTGGGGGCGCTTTGGGCCGGCCAATGCAGGCTTCACAGTGGCAAGGTCAAGTTCAAGGGTCGCCGAGTAGGATTTTTCTTTTGCATCAGCATTGTACCAAAGACCTTGAGCGCGAGCGTAGGCTTCAACACCTGCAATCGCTTCGTCTTCACGGCCGCTCAAACGCATGTATTCGAGGGTTCGTTCATCGACAGGGAAGAAACCACAGGTAGCTCCGTATTCTGGGGCCATGTTAGCGATTGTGGCCCGGTCTGCGAGGGTTAGTGCAACCATGCCTGGTCCAAAGAATTCGACGAACTTTCCAACCACGCCGTGTTGTCGAAGGATCTCAACAATGCGGAGCGTCATGTCTGTAGCAGTGACTCCAGAATTCAGATTTCCATTGAGCCGAACACCGACAACATCGGGTGCGAGCATGTAGATCGGTTGGCCAAGCATGACCGCTTCGGCTTCAATTCCACCAACACCCCAACCAAGCACGCCAAGGCCGTTGATCATGGTGGTGTGAGAATCGGTCCCAACAAGCGTATCAGCAAGCCAAACCCCGTCTTCTTGACGGGCAACGCTGGCGAGGTATTCGAGATTGACTTGATGGACAATGCCACGCGAAGGCGGGACTGCTTGGAAGTCATCCAATGATTGCTGGCCCCACTTGAGGAAGGTGTAGCGTTCCATGTTTCGGTGGTATTCAATGTCGAGGTTCATCTCTAAGGCTTGGCTGCTTGAGCCGTCGACGTCAACTTGGACCGAATGGTCGATGACAAGATCAACAGGCACTTGTGGGTTGACCTTCTCAGGATCCCCACCCATCTCAACCATCGCATCGCGAAGGGCTGCTAAATCAACCACTGCTGGTACGCCGGTGAAGTCTTGGAGAATGACACGTGAAGGGCGGAAAGGGATTTCTCCACGCTCGCCGTTCGGTGTCCATCCAGCGATGTTACGAATGTCTTTTTCACTCACCAGAAAGCCGTCATTACCGCGCAGTGCCCCTTCAAGCAGGATTCGAATTGAATAGGGGAGGGCGGTCGTGTCAATGCCGTTTTCATCAAGGCCATCGAGGGCGTAATACTCCCCACCAACCGAAAGCGTCCTGCGTGCATTGAAGGGGTCCAAGGTCGCCATGAGACCACCCAGAATGCACTAATCTATGAACGAAACCCTTCACATGGGTTGAGGCTTATGAAGGGGAATTCGCTTTGGACTTACCAGAACTTCCACCAATCAGAGGATGTTTCACCGCTGAATGAGGCATCGATAAGCGTCACTGGGTAGACTGGATCGCTTGTTGATTGTCCGTTTCCATCTTTAGTGATCTCAATGGCATCGATCTTGTCAACCACATCTTGGCCTCCAACCACCTTACCGAACACGGTATGGATATTATCAAGATGCGATGGCGGTTGGCCACCTGGTGATACGATGAAGAATTGCGAGCCACCGGTGTGAGCATTGTTTGTTTTGGCCATTGAAAGCATGTATGGTTCGTGCTTAAGGCCGTTGTTTGCCTCATCACCAATGGTCCAAGAGGTCTCCAAGCAATCAGAAGAACTGGAGCTCGGTGACCCGTTGCAGTACCCGTCCCAAACAGCAGCATGGCCGCCCGTGCCATCACCGTTGGTGAAATCGCCGCCCTGAAGCATGAAATCAGCAATAATACGGTGGAAAATAGTGGAATCATACGATCCGTCTCGAACGAGTTCTTTGAAATTTTCAACGTGCGTTGGAGCAGCGTCAGCGTACAGCTCAATGGTGAGTTCACCAGTTTCAAACGTACCGTCTGCATTGGTCCACGACATCTCAAAGACGACATTCTCACCATCGACTTTAGGAGCGCTGAGAACCGATACTGCCGCAAGAATCAACAACAAACCGGCTCCAAATGCAAACACGCCACTCAACGTCGGGGTGCCGTCTCGAACAAGGCGAGGAAACACTGTTTCGCTGATTCGAGCGTCTTGCATCTCATTGAGGAGGTTGTTGTATTGGGTGCTTGTGCGCTTGTCTTTGGAATTGCCTTTCATCGAATCTCTGAAGAGGCTCGCTGCTTTTCGAAAATCGGATTTCGAACGGGTGTCTTTGGCTTTGGCCCAAGTCGCCTCTCCAGCAATTCGAAGGGTGGTTGGATGTTGACCTTCACCATCGATGGAACGAAGGGTGTCGAGTGTGCCTTCATACTTCCCTTTGAGAAGGGTTTTCTCTGCCTTGTCCCATGCGGCCTTTCGTCGTTCTGCTTCGGTGAGTTCCGGCTTTTTCAACCCTTTTTTGATTGAAGATTTCGTGGGTGAGTCGGTATCGGCCATGCACCTCCGAAGCCGCTTTCAGTTTTGAGCGTCGCGGCTCATCAAACGGTTTTGGATAAACGGCTAAAAACGACAAAACTTAGGGCGGTTCGCATCAACATGTTCAAAGAGTGTATGCCAAACCCCAACCCCATACAGCCTCTCATCTCGGTGAGTTCGGCGTAACGGGGATACAACCAATGGAGACCATTGCTAACGACTACACCATCAACATAGCAACCGCAAACGGAACGGGGTCCCAATCTGCAAACCTCATTCTGCTCCAGTCTTTTTTCGAAATGGGCGTCCCCGTCAGCGGAAAAAACATGTTCCCTTCCAATATTTCTGGGCTTCCAACGTGGTACATTGTTCGCTTGTCCGATAAAGGCTACCAAGCACCAGGCGATCGCACTCACATCCAGGTGCTTGTCAACCCGGCAACATGGGACGATGACATTGCAGCGCTCGAACCTGGAAGCGTGGTCATTTGGAATGAAAATGCCAAAATGGAAATGACCCGAGACGACGTAGTATCCTATCCGGTACCCATGTCAACATTGGCCCGAAAAATCAATCCAAAACTCGCCAAACTTGTGACCAACATCATCTATGTTGGCGTCCTTGCTGAGATGCTGGGCATCGACCAAGAAGCGCTCGAAGGGGCCGTTGCAAAGCAATTCAAAGGCAAAGCGAGCGCCATTGAACTCAACATCACCGCACTTGGCCTCGGCAGAGATTACTTCAAAGAAAACTTCACCAAAGAAGATCCGTATGTGGTGATTGCACGAGAAATCGCGACACCCAAGTTTTTCATCGACGGCAACGAAGCCACAGCCTTAGGTTGCATCTTTGGTGGCGTTCAAATGCTTGCGTGGTATCCAATCACACCTTCTTCATCCCTAGCAGAAGGGATCATCAATTACATACCACAACTCAGAGTTGACGATGAAGGAAACGCTAACTGTGCCGTGATTCAAGCCGAAGACGAACTTGCCGCTGCTGGCATGGTCCTCGGCGCAGGATGGGCAGGCGGTCGTGGAATGACGGCGACCTCTGGACCTGGAATTTCGCTTATGCAGGAATTCATCGGCTTGGGCTACTTCGCAGAGATACCCTCGGTGTTCTGGGACGTCAACCGTGTTGGCCCTTCGACTGGACTCCCAACCCGCACCCAGCAATCCGACATCACCATGCTCTACGAAGGAAGCCATGGAGACACCCAACACATCGTGTTGATCCCAGGAACCGTCGAAGAATGCTTCGAATTCGGTTGGCGGGCCTTTGACATTGCAGAGCGTTATCAAACCCCAATTTTTGGACTTAGCGACCTTGACTTAGGCATGAACCGCTGGGCTTGTGAGGGTTTCACTTACCCTGATCAGGAGATGGACCGTGGCAAGGTCGTTCGCGACAGAGAAGTGTTCGAAGCCTTCGAAGACTTTGGTCGATACCTCGATGTGGACGGCGATGGAATCCCTTACCGAACCCTCCCCGGCTCCGGCATGGACCCCATCCTATACCGCGGAACAGGCCACAACACCAAGGGTGTTTATTCTGAAAAGCCTGACGATTACTTCAACCTCATGACTCGACTCAGGTCGAAGATTGACGGAGCACGTGACCACTTACCAGCACCAATTCTCCGAGAAGAGGAAGAATGTGAAGTGGGCATCATCTACCTCGGCAGCATGGAAAACACGATTCAAGAAATCGATGACATGCTCGAAGCCACAGGCCTCAAGGTCAGCCAGTGCCGAGTTCGCGCCCTGCCTCTCCACAGCGGAGTTCAGGACTTCATCCGCCGGCATGAGACAACAATCGTCCTTGAAATCAATCGAGACGGCCAACTTTACGGGATCCTTCGAAAGGAACTGCCAAACGACTTGATCACAAAGGTGTATTCGGTTGCGTACAGCGACGGAATACCACCTCGAGCTCGAATCTATGCCGATCAAATTCTTTCCACCCTCAAGGAGGTGAACCAATGAGCGATGCACCAGCACGACCCGCCCGAGCCGTAAAACTCAACGTGATCAACGAACCTAAAGACAGTTACAGCGGTGGAAAATCATCGTTGTGCCCAGGATGTGGCCACGACCAAGTCTCAAGCGTCATCATCGCAGCGGCATGGGAGAACGGAATTGAACCCCACCGAATCGCTAAGATGTCCGGCATTGGTTGCTCTTCGAAGACACCTGCTTACTACCTTGGACAATCCCATGGTTTCAACACGGTCCACGGCCGAATGCCTTCGGTAACCACCGGCGCTTATGCAGTGAACAAGGACTTGCTTTACCTCGGCGTTTCAGGAGACGGTGACTCTGCATCAATCGGCATTGGCCAATTGATTCACGCCATTCGACGGAACATGGACATGGTTTACATCATTGAAAACAACGGTGTGTACGGATTGACAAAGGGTCAATATTCCGCAACCGCTGATGTAGGGTCAAAGAAAAAGAAAGGAAAAACAAACACAACGCAACCGATCGACTTGTGCGCTCTCGCCATCAATCTTGGATGCACGTTCGTCGCACGTTCGTTCTCAGGATCGAAGAAACAATTGAAATCACTGATCAAGGCTGCTATGTCGCACAAGGGATTCGCCCTCATCGACGTCATCAGTCCGTGTGTGACATTCAACAACAACGACGAATCAATGCGATCTTACGGCTACGTTAAGGAGAACGAAGTCACCCTCCACATGACTGATTACATCCCCCATTTCAACCCAATTGAAGAAGTGGAAGTTCCTGAAGGGCATTACAGAGACATTGAATTGCATGACGGGTCAACTATCCGTCTTGAAACAATTTCTGAGTCGCACGACCCTACCGACGCCATGGCAGCACTAACCGCCCTTCACGGGGCTGAAGCGAATCAGAAGCACGTTACCGGCCTGCTCTACTTCGATAACACCAAGCCATCTCTTGCAGAGGATCTTGGCCTCGTTGACACACCTCTCATCGATGTGCCCAATTCAACGCTACGCCCACCAGAATCACTTCTCAATCAATTGAACGCAGCCCTTCTTGGCTGATCGTTTGCAGGCGAACCTCCAATTAAGGAGGAACGAAACCGATGAACTTATGATGCAGTATGCAGCCATCGCCGCTTCCTTTGGAATTGGGGCTTTGGTGCTGGTCTTTTTGATGAAGCGATCCAATAAACGTCGTCGACTCGCCCTCATCGAGGCTAGGAGAGCGAAATACGGTCCAAGTTTTACCATGGATGAAACAGATCCCGCCCACATTCAAGGACGTCAAACTGAAGACTTGAACGATGTCGAAATTGTAGCCTATGATGAACGAGGGCTTGTTCGGAACCAAAATGTCCAATTTTTACGCTTGTTGGTCTCTGACCTCTTCGAGGATGAAGAGCTCGATGAAACAGAAGAGGAACAACAGCGTGCCGCTTTAGTGGAAGAACGACAGGCTTGGATCGAAGAAAACGAAGACCAGTTGGATCAACACGCCGCTCTGGTTGAAGAAGAAGAGATTGGAAGCGGAGTCAGTGTCATGGAGATCATCGCACCAGAAGATGATGACATCGAAGAACGACTGGAGCGCGAAGGCGGCAAAGGTGGTCAGGTACAGGTCTCTCTTGCCTGGGATGATTACAACGACCTGGACATGCACGTGTTTTGTCCCTCTGGCGAACGAATTTACTTCAACAACAAAATAAGCGAATGCGGTGGTGAATTGGACGTTGACATGAACGTCAGACCTGTCAGCAACAATGCGGTAGAGAATGTTGTATGGACCGGGAACGCCCCGGTTGGGAAATATAAAATCGGAGTCCATTTCTATAAGCACCACAGGAAGCGACGCAGTAAGCGAACTGTCACCTTCCGTCTCCGGGTTCTGGTGCACGGGAAAAGCCGTGACTACAGCGGTACAATCACTGCGGGAAATGCCATGCAGATGGTCACAAGTTTCACCCTCAAAGGACCTGAACCCAGTTCAGAAGAAGACGAACATTCAGATCAAAACTTGTGACCGCGCATGAAGCGTAAGAATCGTGTGAAGGGCCCAAGGCTCGGTCGCGGCTCTAAACCCAACCTCCAGTCCAACTCTCCTGCTTGATCATAACGTACCACATCATCGAAACCACCAACCCATTCGCCGTCAATGAAGATTTGAGGAACTGAACGACTGCCATTCGTTCGAGCCGAGAACTCTCGGTCCATTCGAGATGAAGCACCAAGTTTTTTTTCCTCGAAAGCAATTCCTTTCCGGTCAAACAAGCGTTTTGCACTCACGCAGGCACTGCAGCCTTTGTTCGTGTACACTTCGACCTTTGCCATGTGCCTGCTAGGGCACAATGAACTTCAACCCCACGGGGCGATGATGCGGTGGTAGTCCCTCTCGGATTTGAACCGAGGTCGGAGGACCCAGAACCCTCCATGATGGACCGCTACACTAAGGGACTCTTATCTGGTCCAAGAACCGTTCCTTCTTCAATTCAGCGGTTTATTCGAAATGGAAAAAAGCAATTTATTGGTAGTGAGATCATGATTGAAGCCGCAGGTGGGTATTTAATAAGGGATTGGTTTGTCCGGAAAGTAATGAATGATACCGTGTCACTCAAAATGAAGCCCGGCTTAGCCTTCTTAATGGCACTAGCTTTAGTCACGACAACCTTTGCTGGTGTATCTTACGCAGACCCCGCAACAGGCACCGGTGCAATGAACACAATCGCATATATGGATTACGATGAACTCCATTTACTCGTCGATTTTGACGCAAATGGTACCGATTACACAGCCTTAACCGCAGAAATCCACGTCTATGACGACGACAACTTTTCCGCTTGGTTTGGACCCCGAGACATGACAGAGAACGACGACTTTGACAACACCTCGTGGGACACCCCGAACCAATACTGGGCTGACATCAGCCTTGTTCTCTTCTTTGAGGGAAGCGTAGACGCACCCCCAATGGCTGACGAAGACACCTGGTACTCTGTCGACGCATATGTGAACGACTCCAATGGATACAATGTCGGACTGGCATACACCGAAATCTGCATGGTTAACGGCAGTGCCTGTGACACCTCTACTGACGACACTGAAGCAGAAGACACATTCAATGAAATCGATGTTAATGGCGATGGTGCAATCAACGGGACTGAACTCATCGAATACTTCAACATGGAGCGCAGTGCAGACAACCAACCCGCCATGAATAACACCGAGGAAGCAGAACTCCTTGAAGAAATGGCGGAGTGGGATATCGGCTGGATGAGCATGGACGGGAACGACACCGAAGATGCGAACGACAGCATGCTTGAATTCAATGAATTCCTTGCCTGGTATAACGATGGCGAAGGAGCTCCCACCACTGCACAGTTTTCCCTCTCGAATGGGTACTTAGAGATCTGGTTCTACGAAGAAGGCGATTGGTCGTATGCAACTGTTGAACTTCAAGATAACAATGGGGACACGGTTTACAACGGTACCAGCACCAATAGTTCTTGGTCAATCGACATGGAAGAAAACAACCTCACAGACGACGAGTACTGGGTAACCTTCACCCTCATTCACCCAGACGGAACTGTAATCTCCATTATTGGATCCTGGGTTAGCGATTACGATTACGATCAAATGATGTTTGATATGTACGACACAGACATGAGCGGTAACATCTCCGTCGATGAATTCCTAGACGCCATGGACAACATGAGCGAAGAAGTCGGTGAAGAACCAATGGACAATTCAACCAGGAACATGATTACGAACCTTTTCCTCTCCGAAGACATGAACGAGGACATGGAACTCGATCTTTATGAATTCCTCTCTTTCTTGCAAGAAATGGACAATATGGGTGACGACGATTCTGGTGAAGAAGGCTATGAACTGATGATGATGATGCTCGATGCGGACCAAGATGGAAACATCACGCTCTCTGAAATCCTCGTTATGGTTGAAGAAAACCAATCTGATGCAAGTCAAATGACCACGTTCTACACGAACATCTTCAACAACGCAGATGTCGATGGCAATGAAATGCTCGACGATGATGAATTCTACGGATTTTACGAAGTCGTTGACGAACTCATGGGCGACTACTGCTATGAAGTCATGGCAGGGGAGCCAATCCTAGCCGAAGGAACATTCGAAGACGAAGAAGGGTATGAGACCGATTTGATGGCTGGCGACACCGCACCTTCCGACGGCGAGTTCTGCGAATGGACTGATCTTGATTCTGATGCAATCCTCCTTATGTCGGACACGAACGGAGACGACCAACTCAGCCTTTCTGAAATCCTTGCTAGCATGACCTCTGGAGATGAAACTGCGGAAGAACTCATGATGCTCGGTTGGATCTTTGAATTCCATGATGCCAACGGAGACGGATTGCTTGACCACAACGAATTTGGCGGTTTCTATGCACACATGGAAAGTGAGGAAGAATACATTCCGACCCCTGCTCAAATGATGGTCCTGATTGATGCTGACGGTGATGGAAGTGTTTCACTTACGGAAACAATCGCTTTCCTCAACGCAGATGCTGAAAACCAAGACGAAACTCTCTCAACAATTGAAGAAGAATACCTCGGTGTTTTGTTTGGTTTCATGGATGCTGACTCGAACGGATTGCTGAACGCATCTGAATTCCCAGAATTCTACTATGCCTTAGACTCTGAAGAAGACGAAGGCGATATGGGCGGCGATGACGGTGAAGAAACTGAAATGGTCTGCTACGATATGGTCAACCACGTTGTCGTCGGAGGCTTCACGGATGCTACATCTTGCGAAACTGCTGGTTACCTGTGGACTGACATGAGTCAATCCCCAGGCGATGGCGGCGATGGAAACCAATCCACCGGTGACGATGACAATCAAGGCGTCGATATCGACTTTGATACCACAGACGTTTGGTTCGAACAGTGGAACGATCAAACAATGCAACTTGTGCTTGTTGAACTTGCTGTCATCGACAACGCTGAAGAAATTC
>Ga0302136_1000453_pt1 | contig 19839 bp, 19 predicted proteins | sample CBN3_20m_MG_FD_203116 | JGI IMG/M metagenome (GOLD analysis project Ga0302136, IMG submission 203116) | Marine microbial communities from Western Arctic Ocean, Canada - CBN3_20m | ecosystem: Environmental > Aquatic > Marine > Oceanic | place: Canada: Western Arctic Ocean | collected 2017-09-15
AAGAAACGTATGCCTTACGCTATAGATCCAAGGTGCACTGCCACTTGGTACTAGAAGTAGCGCGGACAGTACCAAGTGGCCTGCACCTCGCACCTCGGGGGTTTAGTGTTAGGGTGGTGGATTCATTGGGGGAGGGGTTTGAGAGGTAGGTGTAGCATTGAACGTACCTGGGTTAACTTCAATAACGGTCACAGCATTTGAGGTTGCACGGCGTCTGTGTTTGGGTGATGGCATCGGGCACTGTGACCGTCTAAAAGGTCGACGACAGGGGGTGGTGTGGTCCCGCATACGGCAGTTGAGATCGGACAACGGGCCTGAAATGGGCAACCCGTGAAAATTTGAGTTGGGCTTGGCAATTCACCCTTTATGATCTTCCGTTCCCTTCGTCGCCCAGCCGAAAGCCGTGGGATCGCATTAAGCAATGCAAGTGTATAAGGATGTGCAGGTGCTTCAAACAGTCGGTTAGCAGAAGCAGTTTCCACGATTTGGCCTAAATACATTACTGCAATGCGGTCTGAGACGTTTTTTACCACCCCGAGGTCGTGCGAGATAAAGATGTAGGTTAGGCCAAAATCAATCTGCAATTGGTTGAGCAGGTTCAGGATTTGCGATTGGACTGATACGTCGAGTGCAGAAACAGGTTCGTCGCACACAACCAGCCGAGGTCTGAGCACTAGCGCTCGTGCGATGGCCAACCGCTGGCGTTGCCCACCGGAAAATTCGTGAGGTAATCGGTCAAGATGCCTGGCCTGTAGGCCCACGGTCTCAAAAATCTTGGACACCTTAGCGCGAACCTTGTCTCGCCGAGCACCGGTCACCAAAAGTGGTTCGCCCACGCTTTTCCAGATCCTGCGACGTGGGTTGAGAGAGGAGAAGGGGTCTTGAAAGATAACCTGCATACCGGTGCGGTCACCCGCGTGGGCTCCCAAAGACAATTTCTGCCCATCAAAATTTATTTCACCCGAATTGGCGCCCTGTAGACCTAAAATCGCGGAACCTAGGGTTGTCTTTCCACAGCCGGATTCGCCAACAATGCCCAATGTTTCGCCTTCGCACACATTGAGATCAACTCCATCTACGGCTCGCACCTCTGCCGTGGTGATCCATGGCAAGGCTCCACGGATCGGGAAACGGACTCTGAGGTCTCGAACATAAAGCAGAGGGTCGGTCATGTTTAAAGTTCCCCTAGGCGGAAACACGCCACTGCGTGTTGGTTATTAACTGTTTTTAGATGTGGAACCTCGGTACTACAGGACTCTTGAGCATGACGGCAACGCGGTGCGAAACGGCACCCTGTTGGCCAGTAGCCTGGTTCTGGCACATTACCTTCGATGACCTCAAGCATTGCACCGCGCGGCGCATCCAATGTTGGAATACTGCGCAGTAGAGCTCGCGTGTAGGGATGAGCGGGCGCGGATAGAACCTTTTCGGTAATACCTGTCTCTACCACCGTTCCGGCATACATTACTGCGATACGGTCTGAGCTTTCGGAAACAACACCCATGTCATGGGTAATCAGCAAAATAGCGGTGCCGCTTTCATCCTGTAAATCCTGCATTAGGGCGAGGATCTGCGCTTGGATCGTTACATCCAGCGCTGTTGTTGGCTCATCGGCAATCAAAAGGTCGGGTTTTGCGGCAAGGGCTATGGCGATCATTACACGTTGGGCCATACCACCCGATAGCTCGTAAGGGTATTGATCAAGGCGGTAATCTGGGTCAGGAATGCCTACATGAGTCAGTAATTCTCGGGCGGCGTCGCGTAGGGCTCGGCGGCCCTTGATATTCCGTAGCGACAATGCTTCTGATATGTGCCTGCCGACCGTCATCAAAGGGTCTAGGGCTGCCGAAGGGTCTTGAAAAATCATACCTATCTTGCGCCCCCTGATTTTACGCCAAAGTTCTTCGGGGGCGTTTGTAAGCTCGGTTCCATCGAGGTGGATCTTGCCCTGCGTACAGTGACCTCCCTCGGGCAAAAGACCAATCAAGGTAAGTGCCGTCATCGATTTTCCGCTACCGGACTCGCCCACAAGTGCTAGAGTCTCACCTTGCTCCATACGTAGATCAAGGTCCTGCACGATCCGTCGATCTCGGATGTCAACTGACAAGTTACGGATATCCAGCAACAGGTTTACCATTAAAATGCTGTATTCATTGGAGCGTTTTCTACGTCGAATTGGTCATTGCTGTGCTCGTTGTCATGCCATTTCGCGATCTTGGCGGCAGTTGTCCACCAGACGTCTTTGTGTTCCCTGATATGTTTGAACATCTGGCGTAGCATTTCGATGCGGCCTGCGCGGCCTGACATCCAGGGATGAACAGTAATCATAAACAAGCCTCCTGTGGTAACGACCGAGTCGAATTCCCACTTCCAAGCGTCCAGTAGTGCCTCTGGACTGGTGGGAGGTGAAGTGTCGCGACCACCGCCAAAAAAGCGATAGAAGATTGCGTCATCTATCGACCAATGGACAGGAATTTCGGTTAGGCCGTCAATCCGGTAAGGGTGGTCAAAGCCCATAAGTGAGCTGTCATAAGAAATCTCGGGTCTATTAATTAACGCAATTTGATGTGGTGCCAGTTCCCAACTTGGTGAGCGGAAACCGACAGGCGTGGTGCCACCTTGTTCCGTAAAGCGCTTAAGGCTACGGCTCATCACAGCATCGAATTCTACGTTATCAAGCGTCTGCATTGCCTCATGGTAATAGCCGTGCAGAGCGACCTCATGACCAACTTCAAGCAATCCTGGAACGATCCAAGGGTATGCCTCCATCACGGCACCGGGCACGTAAAAGCTACCCATTGTCTCAAACTCTGCCAGTAGATCGACAAGCCGTGCGAGGCCACGGCGCGGGCCGAAGCGGCGTTGTTCTAGCTCACCGAGTGTTTGGACAGACTTACCGCGTTGTGCCCATTGCAACGGGCTCTCTACATCTACGTCAGCTGAAAAGACAACGGCTGCACGATATCCTTCGGGCCAAGAGTAGTCAGGGAGCTTATTTAATCCTTGCGCCATCGGTCGAGCCTTTCGAGAATATCGTCAGAGTAGATTGCCGATGGGCCGATTGAATTGCCACCATCAACGCTAAGAACTGCGCCGGTGATAAACCCGGCATCCTTGGACGATAGATACATGATTGCCGAAGGAGCATCATCGGGGCCGGACGTCCGACCCAGTGGTATGTTTGAAGTGACGCGGGTGACATGTTCGTCAGACAGCGGGCTGACTTTGGAGCCAGGGGCGAAGCCGGGCTCGACAATGTTGACCCGGATGCCGAAAGGCGCGAACTCGATCGCCATGCCTTTGGTCACTCGTTCAAGTGCAGTCTTGGAAGCGCAGTAATGCACAGTCGTCTGCCGCATATTACGCGCTGCACCTGAACCGATGTTAATGATTGAACCGCCTGTCTTACGAGTAGCCATTAGGCGTGCAAAGCCGCGAGCTACAAGGAACGGTGCGCGCAGATTTACTGCCCATATCCGGTCCCACTCTTCGACGGGTAAATCGATCAAGTGGCCCGATGGGTAGACGCCGGCATTGTTGACGACGATGTCGACACCGTTCCAAGCTTCCGCAACAAGGTCGACTAAGGCGTCAACAGATGCGGCATCGGTCAATTCGGTGGTGTGGGTGATGTGGCCAGAGCCCGGCAAAGTCGCGAGCGTCGATGCGAGCGCATCTTCTCGGTTGTCCGATAAACAGACACGGGCACCAGCCTTCGCAAAGGCCACAGCGATCCATTGACCAAAAACACCACAAGCGCCGGTAATGACAACACGTTTCCCTTTAAATTCACTCATTTTCGATCACTCCTTGGGTCTAATAGGTCGCGCATTGTGTCGCCAAGAAGGTTTACACAAAGGACCAGCATGAAAAGGCATAGGCCGGGATAGGTCGCAATCCACCAAGCCGTGTTCAGATAGTTTCTTCCGACGCTCATCATTGCGCCCCAGCTTGCGGTGGGCGGTTGAATGCCAAGACCTAGAAAGGACAGGCCGGCCTCGAACAGAATCATAAGCCCAAATTCGAGTGTGGCGATAACGATTAGTGGATTTAGGATGTTCGGGAGGATATGCCGGGACATCAGCCAAAAAGCGCCGGCCCCGTGGAAACGTGCGGCCATCACGTAAGGCCGTGTCGCCACACCTAATGTCTGGCCGTAAGCGACGCGAGTATAGCGTGGCCATCGGGTAAAACCAAGCACTGCAATCAGGCTTAGTAGCCCCGGTTCAAGGACGATTACTGTTATAATCGCTAGAAGAAGTGCAGGGACTGATAGGACGACGTCTGCCAAGCGCATGATTATCCCTTCCACCCAACCACGGAAATAACCAGCCATCACGCCAAGTGTTGTGCCGATGATCAGTGACAGAAATACCGAGGTTATTGCTATCAAAAGAGAAACCCGAGAGCCATGAATGATCCGGCTGAAAATATCGCGACCTAGTTCATCTGTGCCTAGTAGGTAGAAGGTATCACGTATCTCGGTTCCTGGTGGTTTCAAGCGTGCGAGCAGATCCTGACGGTTGGGATCAACGGGGGCAACTAGGGGAGCGAAAATTGCAGCCAGCACGAAGGCCACTAGTAACAGTGCTGCCATGTTTGTGGCGGTTGGGCGCCATGATTTCCAGGCGCTCATCTCTCGATTGCCTTGATACGCGGATCGACCAGCCCGTACAGAACGTCGGCGGCAAGGTTCAGTACGATGTAAGCCCCGGCACCCAGAAGAACAATAGCTTGGACTACGAGGAAATCATTGGCTCGGATTGCTTGCACCGCAAGTAGCCCTAGGCCGGGCCATGCAAAAATTGTCTCGACGATGACGGCACCGGCCAGCATATTCGCAAGCTCTAGGGCGACGATGGATATCATTGGAATAGCGGCATTGCGAGATACGTGGCGCAGAACGATGGACAGGCGAGATTGTCCGCGCGCATATGCAGCGCACACGTAATCCTTTCCCAGCTCCTCGACAATCGCATTGCGCGAGATTCGCGCAAAGGTCGCCATTGTGAGACCTGATAGGCAAATGGCGGGTAGTAGGATCGAGGTGAATGTCTCCGCCCCTGATGATGGAAGCCAATCAAGTGTGACCGCGAAGAGTAAAATCAACAAAATACCTGACCAAAAAGTGGGCATGGATTGCGCTGCAAGGACAAGTCCTAGTGCAGGCTTCTCTGACCATCGTCCTCGATTGAGGGCAGCAAATATCCCAATGGGTAGTCCGACCAACAAAGCAATGGTCAAAGCTACTCCCGACAGTTGCAATGTGTAGCCTAACCGCGAAGCGATGATGTCGGTTACGGGGATATTCTGAATGTAAGAGGTACCTAGATCTCCACGTAGCAGGCCAGCAAGATATTCGAAGAACTGGATATAGATTGGCCGGTCAAACCCAAACTGCTCACGCAAAATGGCGATGTCTTCAGCGGTTGCTCCCTCGGGAACCATCAGGGCTACTGGATCACCTGATAGGTGTTGAATTACGAAGACAAGTGTTGCTACACCAAACACCGCAAAAATGGCCTGCATGGTGCGAATGAAAAAGAAATAGAACATATTTTGATTTGTTCTCCGAAAAGGAAACTGCCCGATCCACGTAGGGCTCGGGCAGTTTTAATTTATTCGCTCCAGCCCATGTCCATCACAAAGACAGACTCGTTTTGGGTTGGGCTCCAGCTGAGGGCAGAGTTGGCACCATAGATGGCAGCAGCCTGATACAGTGGAATTGATGGGGCTTCTTCAAAGATGATCCGGTGCGCTTCGGTATAAGCTGCGATTCGCTCCACTTCGTCCAAGGTTGAACGACCTGCTTCTAGGTACTTGTCGAGCTCAGGATTAGCATATTTCGACCAAACACTATCCGAATGGAACATCGCATAGAGTACGCCATCAGCATCCTGACAGGCACAAGACCAACGACCAAAGGCAGTATCGCCAAACCCTTCAGGTTCCGCACGACGGCGTCCAAGGAATGTCGCCATATCGCTCATTGCGATATTTAGAGTAATACCTACATCTGACAATTGCTGCTGAATGGCTTGGACGATTCGTTGGTCAAAACGTGGTGATGTAATTATTTCAATCTCGACGCCGTTACCAACACCCGCTTCAGTCAACAGTGCTTTGGCCTTTTCTGGATCATAGCCATACCATTCCAATCCTTCTATGTAGCCGAAATGGGCTGGAGTGAGAAGTTGGTTGGTCACCTCTGAATACCCGCCAAGTAAAGCATCAATGATCAGCTGGCGATCAATGGCGTGGGACACGGCTTGACGTACGCGCTTGTCGGCCAAAGGTCCGGCCTGCGTGTTCATCATGAAGTAGCCTACGCGTTCGGTTGGTGAGCTGCGTACTTCTACGTTGCTTATGCCATCCAGTTGCAAGGCATCATCGGGGTTCAGACCAACGATCAGGTCCGCCTTACCAGTGCGTAGATCAGCAAGACGAGTCGCGGCATCTGGCACAGCAGCGAACTCTACAGATGCAAATGGAGGCATGCCACGCCAGTAGGTATCGTTGCGCTCTAGAACGACCTTGACACCTTTGCGCCACTCGACGAATTTGTAAGGTCCGCTGCCCATTGGCTTAAGGTTCAATTCGGCGTTCCCAACATTTTCTGTGTAGGTTTTGGATACGATGGACAGCTTTACCAATTGCGCCATGAGTACAGGATAAGGCCCATTCGTTGTAAGCCGAACGCTGTGTAAACCTGTGGCTTCCGCACCAGTAATTTTTGAAAACTGGCCGAACTGCGGGCTTTTGAATTTGGGATCAGTAATTCGCTTGACCGAAAAGACCACATCTGCGGCTGTCAGCGCTGTACCGTCATGGAACATGATATCGTCGCGAAGGGTGAAATCAACTTCGGTCTCGCTAACGATAGTCCACTCTGCAGCGACTTGCGGTGCTATCGCACCGGAGGTATTGCGGGTGACGAGGTTATCATAGATATTGCGATAGACCGTATAGCTATCTGGATTCCACTGGAGATGCGGATCTAATGATGATGGTTCTTGCACGTTGTCGATGACAAACGTCTCTTTAGCTTGAGCAGGTGTCACTACAAGTAAGGCCGCTGTCGCTACGAGCGATAATATTAATTTTAGCATTCTTCCTAATCTAACTGCTGGAAGTTGGGTTGATGGAGCCGCCGACACACGGGTGGCTGAGGGGGCATAATGCCCAAAGATTGATCTAATTATCTTCATCTAATTTCTCCTAATAATTTTTGTTATTGAATTAAAACATTCAGAAGCTGATTTTAGAAAGTTATATACTATTTTAGAAAGTTATATACTTTAGTACATTCAAATATTTTGTAATAATTGTCAAAGAAAATATATAATACTTATTTTTATTAACTATTGTATATTAATTTTGCTTACCAAAAATCACCAAACACATGGCTAATACTGGGCTTGGGATAGGTTGCCTGCCGTACGATTTCGTTGTGGATAATACTTCATATGTTCGTGCGATTGCTATATCCGTTCCAGTAATCCACCAACCTCATGATTAACCTATGCAGTCAGCAGAGGTTTGTTCACAAGGATCGGGTCGGCAATCTCTTTCCAAATCGTCATTCATGGATTTAGCGAGTTGAATAGACCTCGAGTTGGGATCCGTGATACAAGTGGGTGTACCAATGACCAAGAACCGGGGGTTACTTTGCTCAATCTAAACCGTTGAAACGCGCAAGGCTCACCCCGGGGAGGCCTGGATCAAGTGCCGCGCGCCTCGCACCTCGGGCCTTTAGTGCTGGAGGGGTAGTTTCATTGGGCGAGGGTAGATTAAGAATTAATTAATCTGATATAAGATCTTCTGCTAAGGTATGATCAATTACTAAATGAGACACAAAGCCACCTTTAAGTGCTGCAAGAATAGCATTTTTTTTATCCGAACCAGAAGCCACACACATTCTAACTGGGACTCGCTTGATCTCCTCAGGTGAGATACCAATAATCCGAGCACTGTAATCACCGGACAAATGCTGACCATCTTTATCAATAAAATGACCACATAATACAGCTCGAGCCTGCCGGGCTTTAAATTCTAATAACTCTTTCTTATTTGCAATTCCAGTTGTAACGACAACTGTATCTGTGCCCATATCGCCAACAGAGAAAATAATTTTGTCGAGTCTTTTTAGTCTAAGTAACTGTTCTTTAACGACATCTTCTCGTTTTATGGCGTCAGCTAAATTTTTACTTGAAAGAATGGCGGGCGCATGAAGAGTATAACATTTAGCATTTAAGCGTTCAGAAATTCGTATAGTGCTTGCTTCTGAGGTCATAAATTCTTTCGAGCTCATCGAACCTACTAATTGACAAACGCTAAGGTTGGCTACTCTATTTAAATTTGTTGGCATTTCTTGAGCTACTGATTGAACAGTTCGACCCCATGCAACTCCAATACAATCACCATCTCTGATCAGTTCATTTAATGCTATAGCTGCAGACCGAGTAACGCCTGAATACGAATTTAAGTCCACTCCATTAAGTTCGGATTGACTAACATATACATCAACTAAATTATATTTTTTTCGAATTGACTGACTTAAATTAGAAACTGGGTAGTTTGACCCTTTTATTTGAATGTCCACAATTCCTTCGTCACGACATTGCTTTAGGTAGCTGATTATTGTTGCCCTAGATAGCCCCAACCTAACCGCAATTTCTTTCTGATTTAAGCCATCCTTGTAGTATAGTTCAGCTACTATTACTAAAATACTTTTATCATTTCTCAGTTTACCTTTCGAAATGATTAAATGCTTCTTCATTTAGCGTAACTCTGCCGATGTATTTCCACCATCAACCGTAATTACATGTCCAGTAGTTCGTTCCATTCCAGCTAAAGAGACAAATACATCAGCGACATGTTTCGCTTCAACTTCTAACTTTAGTAAATTTCCTGCCATATAGGTGCTTTCATCTAATTTTCTTGCCTTAGCCCTCTCCGAAATAAATTCGTCTGTTAATAAGCCTGAGCGAATCCTATCTGCATTTACCCCATTAACTCTTATTCCACTGTTTCCTAATTCCATTGCAAGCTGTCGAATTAAGAACATTGTGGCAGATTTCGGTAAGCCATAAGCACCAAGATTCAAACCTGGGGCGACCGCTTGTTTGGAGACATTAAATAAGAGCTGACCTGAACGAGCTTGATTTTTCATCACTTTTGCAACTTCAATTGCAAAGTTTTTATGAGAAAAGAAATTCATTTCAAAAGCTTTTCTAAATATATCATCATCTAGCTCTAACATTGAGCCACTATGAGCGGTACCAGCATTTGAAACCAATATATCTACACCTCCAAAATGAGAAATAGCTACGTCTACAGCGGTATTTGCAGACCCTTTAGCTGTTACGTCCACGCAACATGTTTTGTGCCACGGACCTAGTTCTGCTAATGCATCTTCTAAATTCGCCTCATTAATATCGACAAGTAAGCAATTAGCCCCTTTAGCGGCAAATGCTTTTGCAGTTGCCAAACCAATAGCACCAGCTCCACCGGTGACCATAACTACTTTTCCTTGAAATTGAGGTGGTTTACCTTTCCCAAGTTTGGCTTGCTCTAAAGACCAGTATTCACAGTCAAACATATCTTTTTCGTTTAGGGGATAAAATCCACTAAGATCCTCACCAACGGCCCTTACACGAAGATTTTGTTCAACTAAGTCCGCTGCTGCGCTAGCTGACTTCGAATTGTCACCTATTCCTAGAATACCTACACCTTCTATCCAGGCTTGTTTTGGATCAGGTTTTAATTGTATTTTTTTCTCAGATGAATTTGGCTCGTTACGAACAAAGTAATCCCTATACTCATTTTTAAATTTGGATAGCTCCGCTTTTATTGCTTCTCGTCCAGCAGACCAGACTTCCTTTTTCAAAAGTAGAGGTCTCCCTTTTGTTCTTAATACATGATCAGGGGAGGCCATACCCCTTTTCGACAGTTCTTCAATATCTGGTCGTTTTAAGAAATCTAGCACGTCTGCACTGTTCCTTAGATCAAATACGGGCATAGGGCTTTCAGCGGTACCAGTTTCTTCTGCAATGAGTCCTCGGAGTACTGGTAGAAATGAAAGATTTCTTGAAAGTTTGCTAATTTTGTAAGAGGTTGGCTTTTTTAGATTTAAATATTTCGCTACTTCATTGGTATGTGAAATAATTAAATCATAACTTTTTTGTGCCGTTGGACCAAACGTAAAGTGACCATGATTAAGTAGCAATAAGCCTTCGACTTCTGGGTTTGCATCATATATTTCTGCAGCTTTTTTTGCTAAGCCAAAACCAGGCATAATGTACGGGACGATCGCAAGTCTGTCCCCAAATATCTCTTTGCAAATATCTGTCGCATTTGGTAAGTTAGCTAGAATAAGAAATGGTGTCGCGTGAGTGTGATCAACGAATTTGTGAGGTAAAAACGCATGTAAAAGTGTTTCAACCGATGGATTAGGTGAGGAGCTATCTAGTAAATTACTTCTTTGAATATTTACCATATCTTCATCAGACATTAGATCAAGATTCCTCAATTTCAGCAAAGGTTTCAACCAGACCCCAGGCAACCCTGGAGCTTCAATAACATCTAGGTCCCAACCAGACCCTTTCACATGTAAAACTTTCTGAATATTTCCAAATAAATCTGTTCGATCAACTTTAACTGAAGTGTTGCCACCTCCATGCATTAGAAGATCGGGATTTCTTCCTATCAGTCTGGAAGTATAAACTCTTTCTGCTAAATCCTGGTCGGCTGGTAAATCACCTGCCTGCTCCCGCCAATTATTTGCCTCAGTATTATTATAAGAATTTACTATCATTATCTAACCTTTTGTAAGTTCGGGAAACATATTTGCTAACCCTTCTTTAGAGGCCTCAGAGACACCCCTTTCTGTTATTAATCCTGTTACTAATCTACTTGGCGTAACATCAAATGCGGGGTTTCCAACCATTGTTCCGTCTGGAGTGACTTGGACTGCTTCGAGATTCCCTTTATCTGTTTTACCAATAATTTGGATAACTTCATCTTCTGATCGTTCTTCAATAGGAATTTCTGATATCCCGTCGCTAATAGTCCAGTCTATTGTGGGGGAAGGTAAGGCAACATAGAAGGGAATTGAATTATCATTCGCGGCTAGCGCTTTTAAATACGTACCAATTTTATTACAAACATCTCCTTCGGATGTTGTTCGGTCAGTACCTGTAATGACGAGGTCTACTAAGTTATGCTGCATAAGATGTCCGCCCGCATTATCTACAATATATTGGTGTGATATTCCATGACTTGCCAACTCCCAACTGGTGAGAGCTCCTTGATTCCTGGGTCGAGTTTCGTCTACCCAAACATGAATATTAATTCCTGCATTAAAGGCATGATACATAGGGCTTGTAGCAGTTCCCCAGTCAACAGTTGCGAGCCATCCAGCATTACAATGCGTTAAGATTCTAACAGGTTCATTATCCTTCTTTTTTGCTGCTATTTTCTTAATAATCTCTAATCCGTGAGAACCAATTGAACGATTGATTTCAACATCCTCATTACATATCTCATGTGCAAGTTCCATAGCGATAAGAGCACGGTCGCATTCAGGCAACGGAAGAAGTGTACTTTTACATCGATCAAGTGCCCATTTAAGATTAATCGCAGTCGGTCGAGTGGAATGTAATTTACCCCATGTCTTCTCTAAAGAATTGTCAGATGGATCTTGCTGCATTTGTACCGCCACTCCGTATGCTGCGGTTGCACCGATTAGAGGAGCGCCGCGAACCCACATATCTCGGATTGCTACCTCGAAGTCCTTAAGAGATAGCAACGAAACAATCTTAAATTGGTGGGGCAACCATCTTTGGTCAATAATCTTAACATGATTAACTTTTTGATCAAACCAAATCGATCGATAGTGGGTCCCATTAAATTTCATAGAAAATTTTCCTGATTAAAACGTCTAGCAATTATAGACAGTGCATTAGTATCATTTATAGCTTCACGATTTAAGATCAATTCTTTTCCCATCATTAGAGCTTTAGCTTCCAACCTACTTCGAATAGTTTCATCTTTTATGTCTTCGAAATCCGCATTATGAGCTAAAGATAAAATTCGCCGATGGATTTCTATACCAGATATGGTGAGCGCATCGAACCAAATATTCTTTAGGAGCGCGTCCAAAGCTTTTTCAGAAGATTGACCTTGATCTTCAAATAAAGATTTAGGATAAAGAATTCCGTTTCGTTCTGTTTTCCAAAGGTTAGTAAACTCATTTGTAAAAACTTCATAAAATTTTGTAATTACCTCTAGTATCCAGTCTTGAAATTTTACTAAACTTTCTGAACTTCTGTGTGCGGGTTGACTGATGTAGGCCATTAAGAAGTTTGAAATTAGCATTCCAATATCAAATCCCATAGGTCCGTAGAATCCAAATTCGGGATCAATTATTTTTGTATCATCGGTTGTACACATTACTGACCCTGAATGAAGGTCACCATGGCAAAGTGTTTCTGTATTAGAGGAAAATTTCATTAAGGCATCCTGTACTTTTACTTTCAGGTTAATATTTCCTCTTATTTGCCCTATAATTTTTTCTAGGCCAGGTGTGTTATGGTTCATTTTTGCATCAAAGTACGGGTCGGTAAAAACTAAGCTTTCAGTAATATCGCACAATGCACTATTACCCAAAAACAAGGCCACATCATTTTTCTTATCACTTGTATCCATCGATAAATCGGAGCCACGGAAAAGAGTTCTAGCGCAAAACAATCCTAACACTTCAGAAATCCCAGTTACGTGTTCACCAGCAATTAATTTACCGCGAAGAATTTTGTGAGGGTGTAGGAACTCCATTACAATTAAGGCTTGGACTTTATCAAAAAAGAATACTTTAGGTACTGAATTCGGTGCACGGCTATTTTGTCGTACGAGACTATTATATTCAAAGAATGCTCTAGTCAGAGGAAGAGGCCAGCTATCCCCAACTAACCGAACATAGGGTAAGGCTTGTTTTATAATTAAGGAGCCTTTGTCTCCTTTAAGAATAAATACTAGGTTTAGATTACCATCTCCAATTTCGGCGGCCTTCCATTTTGAAGTGTCTGATCCCAGTATCGACGTGACAGGTTCTATTAAATTTAATCTTGATACTATTGTTTCAAGTGTTAATGGCTCATATTCAGTTGATGTGGTCATGAAGTCATAAACCTTTTTTGATTTTGGATTAAAAATTAACAGAGCTCAGTTTTATTTTTTCGTAATCGCTAACAATTGTCAACTAGCTTGACTTTTGTGAATCTGAATATAGGCTCGCATAATTGGGGGAACTGTATGTCAGCTGTCGCTTGTCAAATTATTTCAATGTCAAAATCTTTTGGGGTTAATAAAGTCCTAAGGAATATTAATTTAGATTTATTCTCAGGTCAGGTTACTGTTCTTATGGGAGCCAATGGAGCAGGGAAATCTACCTTGGTTAAAATATTATGTGGAGTTCATAAGGCAGACTCAGGTACAGTTAAACTTTTTGGGAATAATTTTCAGCCTAGCTCGCCGTCAGATGCTTTTAAGAAAGGTATAGTGACGGTTCATCAATCGATAAACGATGGAGTTGTACCAGATTTAGACATCGCTTCCAATTTGATGTTAGATAAGCTGGGTGATAGCTCCTGGGGTTTTTTTGTTCGAAATAGACAATTAAAGAAAGCTGCTTCTGAAATAGCAGCTTCCATGGGAATTAAATTTGATGTTTCGAAGCCTGTTCGGGAACTGGGCATAGCGGACAGGCAATTGATAGCAATTGCAAGAGCCATGGCACAAGATCCAAAAGTGTTAATTCTAGATGAACCCACATCAGCATTATCCGTAGCAGAAGCAGAAAGGTTATTTAAGTTAATTGAAAGGTTCCGCAAGACTGGTGTTGCTATATTATACATTTCTCATCGAATGGGGGATATTAGAAGAATAGCAGATCGTATTATTTCTATGAGGGATGGCGAAATAGCCGGCCTTTTTGAAGGAAAGGCATTAGATTATGAAGGTGCAATAACAGCAATGTTGGGCCATAGTATGACCGAGTTTAATGTAAATGTAGAACAAAATGGTCCCTTAGTTCTAAGTTTTGAGAATATAAAAATTGAAGAGAAAAGTCAGCCCATAAATCTCTCCGTACACAAAAATGAAGTTGTGGCTATAACTGGTCTCTTGGGGAGTGGAAAAAGTAGGCTTGCTGAAATTTTATTTGGACTTCGAAATCAGCTCTCCGGTATTTTAAAGTTAAATGATAAAGAATATTATCCAAAGAGTCCAAGAGACGCATTAAAATCTTCGGTGCATATGAGCCCGAAAGATAGAGCAACAAACGCAATCATCTCAGATTTTGATATAACTGGAAATTTAACAGTTCCATTTTTAAAATCTTTTTCATACATGTCATTTATACAGGGGAGAACTCAAAGAAATGCCTCAGATGAAATGATAGAGAAGATGGGCATTGTATGCCAATCTAGTTATGACAAAATTGGGACCTTATCTGGTGGTAATCAACAAAAAGTAATCGTGGGACGCTGGCTGTTAAAGTCATGTGATCTACTAGTTTTAGACGAACCTTTTCAAGGAGTTGATATTAAAGCAAGAAGGGATATTGGGTCCTATATTAGATCATCGACAAAAGACCGTGCAACTCTAGTGTTTGTATCAGAGATTGATGAAGCACTTGAAATAGCAGATAAAATTATAATAATGAGTGAAGCTTCCGTAGTTGGAGAGCACATTAATCATGAAGTTGATTTTCCAACCTTGCTCACAGAGTTTTCCGGGAAAAAAATCAATCATAACCAACGGTATTTATGAATGGAATATAAAGAAAAACTGGTAGATTTAATTATAAAGTATGGATTTTTATGTCTATTACTGGGACTACTTGTGTTTTTTAGTCTTTTCTCAAATGGGTTTGCGTCTCCCCGTTCAGCAGTTTTCATTTTTCAATCAGTAGCTATTACAGGAATATTAGCACTCGGCGTTACTTGCACGCTGGTAGTTGATGGTTTTGATTTATCAATTGGTTCAGTGGCTACATCCGCTTTAATGCTTTCGGCATATATAATGGTTGTTCTAGAATATAATGGGCTAATTGCTGTGATTGCCTGTATCGCCATGGGTGCTATTGTTGGGTTAGTTAATGGTTTGTTAATTGTAAAAATGCGAGTACCAGATTTATTAGCCACTCTGGGTATGATGTTTTTACTAATTGGTTTGCAGCGAATCCCAACAGAAGGGCGTTCAATATCTACTGGAATGCGGATGCCTGGTGGAGAAGTTACCGAAGGAGTTTTCTCTCCAGGGTTTCTTTGGTTGGGTAGGCATCGGTTTGACTTTTTCTTAGACAACCTCATTCCTATGCCAGTTATTGTATTTGTAGTTATTGCTTTTTTAGTATGGATATTTTTACAACTGACTAGGCATGGAAGATTAATGTATGCCATTGGCTCAAATGAACGCGCCGCAGCTTTAGCGGGAACCAACGTCAATAAATATAAGATCATCGCATACATGATCTCAGGGATGCTTGCAGCAGTAGGAGGAATTTTACTTTCTGCCCGTCTAGGACGGGGGGATATAGCTTCTGGTAATAATCTTCTTTTAGATAGTGTCGCAGCCGCATTGATAGGTTTTGCCGTATTAGGAGTTGCAAAACCCAACGCTTTTGGAACAGCCATTGGTGCATTATTCGTAGGAATTCTTTTACAAGGTTTAACTATGATGAATGCACCATATTACACGCAAGATTTTGTAAAGGGGGTCGTTTTGGTTGTCGCCCTACTTTTCACTTTTGCTTTGACATCACGAACACGTGGTGGGGGGCATTAACTAAATATACTTACACATAAAAGGGAGATTATAATGAAACTATTTAGACGACATATTTTAAGTTTATTAGGTGGGGCCTTACTTACCTCTTTAGGTTTAACCTCGGCTTCAGCAGGAGATATGCCAGCGCCTTTTGATAATCCTGGGGATGTTAAGATTGCTCTGGTTAGGTATCTTTCCACGGGCGATTTTTTCCAAGCTTACTTGAGTGGTGTTGAGTCTCAAGCAAAGGCTATTGGCGTTGACCTGAGAATATTTGATAGTCGTCAAGATGCGGCTCTTCAAGCTGATATGGTTGACCAAGCAATTGCTTTAGGCGTCCATGGGATAATTATTCAACATGGATTAACTGAGTCTATGAAAGAAGCAGCTCAGCGAGCGGTTGATGCAGGAATAAAAGTTGTAGCTTTTGATGTTAACGTCGAGAATTCAGCGATTCCTCAAATAGAACAATCTGATTATTTACTTGGAAAACTAGCCTTGGAACAAGCTGTTAAAGATAATGGCACAGAATTTAAAGCTGGTTATGTCTATGTCCCTGGTATTGCTCCATTAGATAGAAGAGATAAGGCTTGGCAGGATATTAGAGCCAAACACGCTGGCATAGAAGAAGTTGCTGTTTTTGGGACACTTGATAATCCGATAGCTAATTCTATTGCAAACCAGGCAAGATCTATTTTTCAAGCAAATCCGGATATTACTGTTGTTTTTGCTCCATATGACGAATTTGCAAAAGGAGTTAAAATCGCAGTAGATGAAGCTGATTTAACTGACCAAGTTAGTATTTATTCAGCGGATGTTTCTACTGCGGATATTTCTGCAATGAGAGAGCCGGGTTCTGCTTGGGCTGCTACGGTTGCGACAAACCCTTCAGTAGTAGGAGAAGTTTCTGTGCGGGCTTTGGCAATGCTACTTGCTGGTGTTAACCCAGGGCAAAGTGTGATTGTTCCACCAACCCTAATCACTCAAGCTTTCTTGATTGAACAAGATATAAAAAATATGGGTGACTTGGGAGAAAAAATGCCTCAATTCCAGCATGCTGATGTAGCTATGCCGGCTTGGATGCCTCAACCACAACGATAAAAAGTTAGGGCCCCGCGTTGTTGGGGCCCGTAACTTACTAATGAATTAATCTTAAAAAGATGATTTCTGGCGCTAACCAAGTATGGCACTCCGCTGGATGGCTGGATGGCTGGAAGGCGGCCTGACGATGTCATATGAAAAATTTGTATTGGATTTGGATCATTGTGGAATGTTGATGCAAATGATGAAAGGAATCCAAGTGAACGAAGAAACTTTAGCGAAGGAATCCTATTATGAAAGTGGGCCTGGCGAAAACTTCTTATCAACAGCCCATACACTACGTAATTTTGCCACGGCAAATTACCAATCAAGCTTACCTGATACCGGGCCATATGAAACATGGTCTGAAAATGGTTCACTAACCGCTGCAGAACGTGCGAATGGGATCTGGAAAGCTATGTTGGCAAATTATGAAATGCCACATATGGACGAAAGCGTTGACGAAGTGCTCAAAGATTTTATGGCACGTCGCAAAGAGTCGATGCCAGATGAATGGTACTAACTCTTAAAAGGAATTTGCGTTCATAATAGACCTGTTGCAATTCATTTTAGCAAATTACTTTCGCGCAATAGTAATTAACTGTAGTAAACCTAATTCAACGCCAAGACAGGCTTATACTCAATCTATTTATTTGGTTTTGTGAATTTTATTAACCTACCAGATGGACCATCCTCTAACACCCAAATGGCACCATCATGGTCTATTTCGACTTCTCTCACTCTTTTAGACCAACTGAAGCGTTCAGCCTCAAACGGCACTCCATTATTAAAGCCAATTCTAACCAGTGCCTTACTTTTTAATCCTCCGATAAATGCATTTCCTTTCCATTCAGAAAATTCATCTCCTTCATAAAAAATTAATCCTGATGGAGCTACCGTAGGCACCCAATAAAGTTTTGGCGCCATGAATTCTGGCCTTGTTCCATGAACGGGAATTTTTGCTCCACTATAGTGATTACCTTCCGATACTATTGGCCATCCATAATTTTTACCGGCAACTATTAAATTAAGCTCATCTCCGTGCCTTGGACCCATTTCGTGCGCCCACAGCTGACCATTTTTGGCAAATGCAATTCCAAGGGCATTTCTATGACCGACTGTCCAAAAAGTCTTTGCGAGGTCACCTTTGTCCTGAAATGGGTTGTCCGTAGGTATGGTCCCATCCTCGTTAAGGCGGATAATTTTTCCTAATGCCATGTCCCATCGTTGTGCAGGGGATTGCTCTTGCCGATCGCCCGACGTAATGAAAATCTTTCTGGCGTGTTGTGTTCCATCAAGGCCAAATACAATTCTATGGGAAAAATGCCCTTTCCCTGATCGAGCGGGCGTTTGCTTCCAAATGGTTTCAATATTTTTCAGCTGAGGTTTATCTAACCTCTCTAGCGTGCCCAGTATTATGGTCGCATATCGTGTTTTTCCTGCATTGTCTGAATTGATGTAAGAAATATAAACTAGTTTATTCTTTGTAAAATTTGGATGAAGAACGACATCACCTAAACCTCCTTGACCACCTGCAAAAACCTTTGGAACTCCAGACACTAAAGATTTTTCGCCACTCCTATTTACGAGCCAAAGCTTTCCAGCTTTTGTAGTGATAATTAGGTTGTCACTGTTAATGAAAGACATCGCCCAAGGGCTGTTGAATTCAGAAACAACTTTTCCTTCTAATCTGCCACCTTCACTTCCAGAAACAACATTATTGGCCCAAGCATTTGAAGCAAAATTAATTAGCAATATTATAATAACTGTACGCATTAATTACCTATCCTATTCATTGTACTTCTCTCAAACTATTCAAAACAGAATTATTAGTCAGATGGAGGATATTCTATTCCTGTTTAGGTTCAATGGCTTTGTGTAATATGAAGAACGATCAACGCTTAACTATACTTAATTTTGTATGTCTGAAAGCGCCGCCAATAACTTACTTTTTGATACAGTTTGTTTTTTTTGGTGGGGGTTACTGAGCCAATCTCATGACAACGAGCACGCAAGGCCAAGCACCCAGGGCCCCGAACCAAGTGCCGCGCGCCGCGCACCTCGGGCCTTTAGTACTGGGGTGGTAGATTCATTGGGAGAGGGTTTTGCTCTAAAGCTGATTTCTGAATTAATATGCACTAGATGGGTTGGCTTTGGTCCGCTTACCTGATGCTCATTCTTTATTAAAGATCAAGTTAACTAGTTTAGTTCCAACATAACCAAACAATACCCCACCAACAGTGAATGCAGACCCTTCCACAAAACCTTCTTGGTTTACCATATTTGTTAAAAGAGTATCATCATAATACCCTCCCAAAGAAGTTAAACGAATTACTCCAATAGATATTATGAGTAAAGCTCCTACCCAAACAGCAAGGATAAGTAGTCTTTGAATGACACTTAATAATCTATCCATTTGGTTGCTCCAGTTAAGTTAACTATACAACAGACGTAAACACTAGCATCATAGATAGGAGTATGGGTTTAAAGTGGTTCATAGTCTGTTTCATAATGAAACTCCTGTTTCCTCAATTTAAATAGGAATACCTTAACATCATCAAGCACGTTATTCTTTTCTGCTATTTTGATATGCCGTAAAAATCGTTCCCTTTTATCTTCATCACTAGCTGACCATCCTGCCAGAATTAGTGGGTAAGGTATCTCAAACTTATAACCTTCAGCTAAACGTCTACGTACAGCTGGCGCTTTCTCTAACCCTTTAAAAGCCTCTGGGTAACTCTTATGACAGATTAGTTTATGTAAGTTATCCCACGGTTTTGGCATTGGACAGACTATCTTTTCTTTAGTGTTATTCATTAGGGATAGCTGATCCAGTAAAACCATAAACGTAATACCTTTGTGTATTTTGAGTATGATGTTAGGTTAATTCTTATAAAATTTGAAAGGGTATCTTTTTAAATGAACTACGAT
>Ga0302136_1000459_pt1 | contig 19688 bp, 14 predicted proteins | sample CBN3_20m_MG_FD_203116 | JGI IMG/M metagenome (GOLD analysis project Ga0302136, IMG submission 203116) | Marine microbial communities from Western Arctic Ocean, Canada - CBN3_20m | ecosystem: Environmental > Aquatic > Marine > Oceanic | place: Canada: Western Arctic Ocean | collected 2017-09-15
CACCAAGCAGAAATTGATGCTGCTTGTGAATTAATTGATTTCTGGAGATTTAACCCTGATTATGTTCGCCAAATCTATGAAGATTTACAACCACCGGTATCACCTTCAAGTATGTGGAATTCAAGCGAGGTTAGACCTTTGGAAGGATTCGTCTTCTCAGTTACCCCATTCAACTTTTCAAGTATCGCAGCAAATCTACCTACAAGCGCCGCAATGATGGGTAATACCGGTGTGTGGAAACCAAGTCGTAATTCATATCTTTCAAATTATTTACTGATGCGCCTAATGATGGATGCTGGACTTCCTGCTGGAGTCATCAACTTCATACCTGGACCTGCTGCAATGATTGGTGACATCTGTATGACGCACAACATGTTAGCAGGTATTCACTTTACTGGCTCAACCCCTGTTTTCCGTAAGATGTGGAGAACTGTGGCAAACAATTTGGAGAATATGCGTTCATATCCTCGAATAGTCGGAGAAACAGGTGGAAAAGATTTCATCGTCGCACATCCTGATTGTGACAGAAGAGCACTATCTGTGGCAATGCTACGTGGTTCATTTGAGTTCCAAGGACAGAAATGTTCCGCGGCATCAAGAGCATATGTCCCTACATCGGTTTGGAATGCTATCAAAGATGAATACTGCGCAGATGTTGCAAAAATCACCGTTGGTGACCCAAGAGACTTCACCAACTTTATGTCAGCTGTAATCGATAAGAAATCCTTTGACAATATCACTGGCTATATCGACCGTGCAAAGGCAGATCCTGGATGTGAAATAGTAACAGGTGGAGGCTATGATGGCTCAGTTGGATATTTCATTGAACCAACTACCATCGTTTGTTCAGATCCAAAATATGAATCTATGAGTGAAGAAATATTTGGACCTGTATTATCTGTTTATGTCTATCCTGATGAAGAGTTTGAAGCAATACTCAAGACCTGTGATGAAACTTCTGAATTTGCATTAACTGGCTCAATTTTCGCTAGTGACCGCAGACATATTGTCACAGCCATGGAAGCCTTGAGATATAGTGCTGGTAATTTCTACATTAACGACAAGCCAACTGGCGCAGTTGTTGGTCAGCAACCCTTCGGTGGTGCTAGAGGAAGTGGAACAAATGATAAGGCTGGATCTCCACTTAATCTGTTAAGATGGGCTTCTCCTCGTTCCATCAAAGAAACATTCGCTCCACCTCACGATTGGACTTATGGTTTCCATTCACAGCAATGAATTGAATCAAAGGCTTGATGAAAGGGGAACGGTTGGTTCCATTCCCTGCAATGATGAGTGCTTATGCCGACTGCTGTTTATTCAGTGACGAGTGATGGGCGAACTGAGCGGGACTCAATTTCTCAATTCTTACAAATCATTGATATCCCTCTGATTTAATCCATTGACATGCAAGGTGCGGGCATCCCTCTTAGCCCAACCCCTGCAGGTTTTGCACTGTGGCATCCATCATCACCATGGGAAACTGTTCGTAGTATGCTCTGGTTGGTCTTACTGCTCTCATTAATTACCCAATTCACAGCACTATTATTCGCCTCGATATTCGACTCAAATTTCAATGGAATCTTTGGCCCAACAGATTCACTATTGACTCTTGTTTCAGCAATTTGCCTAACACCATTATTGATAATATTAGTTTATATCAGAAGGCCTAAATTATTGCAATTAGTAAAAGCAACACCCTCTATAGAAGGTGCTACACACCATATTGTAGATGACAATACGGTAGTCACATCAACAATGCCGACAACGATTAAACATCATATTGTAAAGGATTCCACTCCACTTGAAATGCCAAAACCTAGCCACTTGTGGGCACTATTTTTTGGTGGGGTTATTATCGCTGCCATTTCATTAATTATTTCAACTGCATTTATGGATAATTTTTTAATATTATTGTTATTGATTTTCATCATTGTAATACCAGCTTGGATAATTGGATTCTCAACCCCAGTATTTGCTTGGTGGTCTGCATCGACGAGATTTTTCGGATTTAGATTGACAAGAAGAGAAGGCGAGGCAATGCTAATGGCTGGAATGATTTCGGCATTACCCGCTATTGTCATTAATACTACATTATTCCCTATTTCTATAAATTTTCTAGGAGTTGATGATCCGATGGGTAGTGCCCTTGGAGAATTTCTCAGCCTTGCCATCTCTGCTCCAGTGGGTGAAGAGTTATCAAAAGCCCTTGCAGTATTGCTATTATACTCATATATTGATTCTGCAAAGAAAGGTTTCTATGTAGGTACAACTGTTGGCCTAGGTTTTGCATTAATTGAAAATCTGTCTTATATCATGGCATCATTAACTGGTGTATCCGGCCTTGCATTTGCATTTACATCAATAATGAGAGGCATCGGTTCGGTTCTAGGCCATGCCATGTGGACGGGGATAAGTGGTTATGGAATTGGCCATTATTTGCATAAAAAACGGGGCTTTCCGAATGCAAGCCAGGATACTTCATGGGTTCTTTATGATGAGAATACACGACAAGTTGTTTCTTATTCGAATCAGAGCAAGGCTGTAACTGCAGATTTACCATTGTGGTGGATGCGCCATGTAGGCTCTGGTTGGAAACTTCCCAAGTCACCCATATTTGCCATTCTTTTGGCTATATCGGGACATTCTTTTTGGAACGGTAGTTTATTCATTATCTATGCTGTTTCAGTAAAAGTTAATCCAGTGCTGGGTATTCTAGCCCTTTTAGGATGGTTGGTAATCCTCATATTCATGTTGTGGTATTGTTCTTTGCGTATTCTACCCTCTTTATTTAAACCAACTTACATGGAAAAGAGTTTGGATTATGGAGACGGGCACATACTGAGAAATTAGGCACTTTACGGCACAATATAGGCAAAGCACCTTTCAATGATTAATTTACACGCGCAGTTTGAGGGATGCTCATGGATGTCTTGCAAGGTGGTTTAAACCAAGGCAATTTAGCGGTTACTTCAGTCATCCTCCTTGGCTTAATTATCGTTTCAACCAAGGCTAATATCCTTGACAAAGCAGGTATCTTATCGGCATCACTTCTCGGATTTGTTGTTGGAGGAATGGGTCATTGGAGTTGGCTATTGATTCTTCTTGGATTCTTATTGTCGAGTCATAAGGCAACAAAGTGGAGATTTGAAGAAAAAATGGCCTTAGGGTTGAGTGAATCTTCTGATGGCCACCGCAGTTGGGGCAATGTAATTGCAAATGGAGGAATGCCTGGATTAGTTGCTGTTTATGCTTTTATCAATGAAGATTGGAGTAATGGATTATGGTTATTCAGCGCTGCTGTAGCAGTTGCTGCATCCGATACATTTGCTAGCGAAATCGGATGCTTGGACAGTAATGTCAAGCTTATTACAACCTTACAACCATGTCAACAGGGAATCAATGGCGGATACTCTCCGAGTGGGCAAAAGGCTGCTGCATTGGGTTCACTTATTATCTCGATTTTGACTTTTTGTGCTTGGCTTATTATCAATATCGATTCTTTATCTGACAATGTTGTTTGGGGGATATCTGCTTCAATAACTATTGCGATTATTGGATTCCTTGGATGTCAAGTTGACAGCGTTCTAGGAGCTGTTCTTGAAAATAGAGGCTACCTCACTAAGGGCTCTGTTAATGCATTAGCAATTTCATTTGGAATGATCGCTATGGCCACATTCCTAGAATACTCTCCAATTTGAATCAAATATTACTAGACCCCTTTAGGGGTCTTAATTAGAAATATCCCAATTTTAACCATTCTGAAAATATTGAGGCATCGGTTTCTTGAACTCATGACAGTTGCCATGAGTCATGCGCAAGCAGATTGTGGCCTTACTACTACTCGCATTGGTGAGTACTGTTAGCCTTGCAAGCGCAATTGAAATACAAAAAGATGTAAAATATGAACCTGGGTTCGTTGAATGGGAACTTGCCCAAGAGGAACATCTATTCGTTGAAGGACTAAATGTTGGAGAAGCAGTTCTGCAAAGAGCCCGCCCAGATGCTGCAGTTGGTAGTTTTACTACCGACATCACCAATGGGCCAGTCACTGTTTTCAACCTTGATAGCGAACCAATACAAAGCCCTCTTAACAGTAATATCACCATGCAAGTTTATTTTTCAGTAACTATTGATGCATCATCGGCCAATACTTGTAAATCAAATCTAAATCCCTTAGGTGATTCCTCAACCACGTTATTTTATGTTGTTAGTGTCGGTGGAAATGTAATCTATGAATCAACTGTAAATGCAGTTGTTGATGTTACAACAGATAATGCGGCAATGCCATTTGAGGGTGAAGTCAAAAATCTAATTCTCAATATGTCTAAAGGTGATGTTTTCACATTAGACCTGCAAATAGAACATAATTGCATTGGAACTAGAGCAAATGTTCATTGGGGCGGTTTTGAACAGAATAGCGGCGGAATCGTGATGATGGGAACATTAAGTGAGCCCACTGCATCGGTATACGTTGACCAACAACACAGGGCTCACATCGAATTTGAACCAACTTTAGCATGGGGCGAATTCGATGTTTCTGAAGTCGGCTGGGAAATTTGGGGACCTTTAGCATCGGATGAAAAGTATGTCAATGATGCTGACCTATTAGTAGAAACATCTTCAACAAATGTTATGATGAAAAGAGATTTGGGAGACAATCGTACTGTTTGGGTTTGGGCTGCTTCTGAAAAAGTTCCTAATGGAGATTCAAATGTCCAAATCTGTGTAAACCAAATCGGTGGAGATCTTAACGAGGATTGTCATGCATATGGAATAATTCGTTTTGAAGTTTTGCAACCGGATGAAGGCTTTGCAAACGCTGCAATATGGCTTTCACTGACAACATTCCTTTCTTTCATTGGATATTTCGCCTTCCTATTCCGTAGTGGAATTGTACTTCCCCCTCCAATATTGGGTGCAATGTTTGTTTTGACGCTACTATTCATTCCTACAGCATTTGATCAAATCGATTTAGGTGCTGAGAATATTCAACAGGATTCTAGAATCGTGGACCGAACATTGCAAAACACAGCAGGTGAGGAATATTCAATATCCCAGTTAATGGAAGGCAAGGATGCAGTCATTGTTGGCGTAATACTACCGGGTTCTGTCAATGCTCAAGACCAAGCTGCTGAATTCAATTACACATTAGGAAAGATGCCTGAACGAATTTCTATCGTTCAGATCGTTGCTGGACCTGATGCTACGATGCGAGATGTCACATTTTATGAAAATCAATTAAATGCATCATGGCCGATATTATATGATCAAGATAATTTGCTGACTTCAAGTTTCCCTTCAGGTGTGGCTGATGCAGTATTCGTGATTGACCCATCAATGCACATTGCCTATTCAACAGCATCATCTGCCGGCTCAAAGGAATATACAGATGCCATAGATACCATCGATAATGGTGGCTCTCACGGGATTGCAACTTACTTATCCCTAATATTTGGCCCAGGCTTATTCCTGCTACTACTTGCACTACCTAGGTCTAATTGGGAGCCTCCGGAACAAGCGATTGCTCCAGGACTATTGTGGCTCAGCACAATTGTTTCAGGTGCTGCTGCAATTTTGACAATCAACCTAGTTCCACTGATTGTAACTATTTTACCAATATCTAGTAATATCAACTTCTACCTCAATATTTTGATGTTCATTTGGATGTTTGAAATGAGTTTCTTCGCCGCAAAGAATGGTAGCCCTTACGAAGTAAAAATAATTGCAAAACAAATTCATCGATTAATGCCCGATAGTTTCTCCAACTGGAGAGAACTTGAGGATATGGAGCGCGATGTACTAATCGGTGCATGGCTAGGATGGTTTGGATGGTTATCTTTCCCCTCTCTCATTCAACAAGGTGTAGGTGCTAGCCTCTTGAGTGGTGGTTTTGGTATAGCCTATGGAATAGGGTTCTTACTAGGAATCGTATTAGTGGGTGGATTGACTGGTTTATGTTTACGCTGGATGGCAGCAATAGGCGGCCCATTTTCACGCTTATTCGGCAAGTTCGGTTCAGAAGTATTTGCTGAATTTATTGGATGGTGTGTTGTGCCTGTATCGCTATGGGCACTTGTGAACTCAATTATTGCTGCTAATCGTTTCGGTTTACTTTGAACAAACTAGTGTATTATACAGGTTGACTACAGAGCATATAGATTATGGAATACCACAAAGTGTGGAGTAAGAGCAGAAGAGAGTTATTTCTTGCGTGCCCACGCTGGTGGGTAATTAGATATGGACTTAATCAAGCAAATTGGGGTCAATCTAAATCAAGAGAATGGCATTCTATGAGCGATATTCGCTCACATTGGGATTTAATGCTACGCTCATGCAAACAGACCATTTTTGAGCGACTGGAAGACCTTCAGATGAATATTGAATGGTCGCCATTATTTATTGAAAGAAAAATAAGAGAAAATCTTAGTGAAAAAATATCTCATCAGCAAAAGATTTTGTCTATACATGAAGTAATTGGCACAAAAACAGCAATTGATGAGAATCTAAAACTAGAAGATGTCGACATTGAATATTTGGTTAAACACTCTATGAAAAGAATTACCACTCTCTGGAATAATGATTTTATTCAAGCCCTTGTTAGTAGATTTCACAAGCAATGGATGGTTTTTGAAAGAATCGAACGTAGTTCTGTAAATGGAATAGATCTCTATTGCTGTCCCGATATAGCAGTAAAAATTCAAAATCATTGGCATTTGATTCGAATAGATATGCAAGGCAAGAAGGATTCATCTTTTGGAGAATTAGAAGCGATGGCAATGGTTTCATGGATAAGAGGGAAACATAATTTCCCAATTTTAGCAAATAAATATACCATTAGAGTAATTGCTTGGCGTAACGGTTTTTGGAATCAGCAGCGCATCACCTCAAGTAATGACAAACTTACCCAATCTAATTATCTAATTGAATCTGATATTAATCAGATGCAAAAAATGTTATCAAAACTAGGATTGGAGAACTCATTTAGCGAAATACCCTTGGCCAAGAAGTCATCAACATGCCGTAAATGTGCATTAAGAGAGTCATGCCCAGGAGGTCGTAACCTCAGTTCTGGAATAATGCAACAAAGTGTATTGGAACTAGCCGAGTTCACTAAAAAGGGAAACTCAAAAATTGCTTACTAAATCAGCTAAGACTGAATCAACATCATTTGCTTTGGTAACTCCACTGGCAAGAAGCACTCCTTCTGCACCTAATTTAATTGCCATAGCAACATCTTCTCCATTCTTTACACCGGCTCCACATAAAATCCTAACATTAGGATTTACTGACTTCACTGCTGCAACAGTGTCGGAAACAATAGATGGATCTGCTGATGTTACAGAGATATCCCCGCCAATCAATTCTGGTGGTTCAACTGCGATGAATGTTGGACCCAATGCTGCAAGAGCTTTTGCTTCTTCAACATCGGCTGCACAGGCACAAATTGGAAAGTTATCTGGAAGAATCTTCATCAACTCCTCGACATGAGATAATGGTACTTTGTGTTCTGCATGATTGATTATTACTCCCACTGCGCCTCTTTCAATCGCATTACCCACTTCAAGCCATCCAGTAAAACTACCATTTCCTGCACAATCAAGGTGCTGTGCCCAAACTTCTAAGTCGGGGTTTTCGTTTGTAACCGAATCTAAATCAAATGCTGAAACAACTGCAACCATTCTATAAGATTGTGAAATCTGTTTTGCCATTGCAGAGGCTAGTGCATTGGCTTGAAAGCCACTTGCTGAAGCATAAGTCTTGAAATTTACAACAACTAAAGGAACGCTCATAGTGTTGCCAAAACGCAATATCACTTGAGGGCTTTCATCAAATACTATGCAAGAGTGGAGTTAATCCAATTGTTGTGAAAGCCATTTTCCACCAATTTGATTAGTTTCAGGAGGAATTACAGAATTGTGATCTACAACTACTCCCTCTAGGTTACAATTATTTCCAATCGTTGCATTACGTCCGATTAGACATGAAGATAATACTGAGTTATCACCAACTAATGAGCCTGATAATATCGTGCTTTCAATTACTTCACTTTTGCCAATACCAACATTACCTTCGACCATAGAACCAACTACTCTCGCACCTTCTGTGACCTTGGCCATCGGATTAGAGAACCATGAACCTCCACATACTTCTCCACTGCTAAACCTCTTCTTACGTATGCATTCTTGCACACCTTCTGACCATGATTCTGGCGTTCCTGCATCGACAAAATATCCATCAAATTGCAGACCATTCAACTTACCTTCCGTAGCGAGAACTGGAAATACATCTCTTTCTATAGAGTGCTTGCCATCATGCATGAAATCAAAAATATCATCTTCTAAAATATAAGACCCGGCATTAATTAAATTACTAAATACCTCTTCTTTTTTAGGCTTCTCTTTGAATTGAGTTATTCTTGAATCTTCATCTAATCCAACTATTCCAAAACGAGTTGGATCTTCCACTTCCCAAAGTGCTAGTGTACCGATACCGCCATTTATTTTATGCAGTTCAATCATTGGAGTGACATCCAATGAAGAAACAATATCGCCATTGAAGCAAGCAAATGTCCCACTGACGATATCTGAACAATTTGCAAGTGCGCCACCAGTCCCAAGCGGTTCATCTTCGGGAATTATAGTTACATCAAAGTCTACATCTGCATCTGCAAAATATTGCCTAATCATATCAATTTTATATCCACCAGCAACAATAACTTCGTCCACCAAATCACTTGGCACACCTTCAACCACTCTTTCAAGCAGTGTTTTATCGAGCATCGGCAATAATGGTTTAGGAATTTGGTTGGTCCAAGGTCGCAATCTCGAGCCAACTCCTCCTGCCAAAACAACTACCTGCATGGCATTGCCTCAATGCTTTAACCTATCAATAAACCCCATTCACGCTCTGCATAAATGTCATTGCCGAATCAAAGTATTCAAAGACGGCCTACAATTGGCATTGCTTGGAGAGAGTCATGAATATCCACGAGTACCAAGGCAAAGCAATGCTAAGAGAGTTCGGAGTACCTGTATTAGAAGGCGTACATTGTACTTCAGTAGAACAAGCGCTAGCCGCTTACGACAATCTCAATTCGAAGGTTGTAGCAGTAAAGTCTCAGATTCATGCTGGTGGAAGAGGAAAAGGGACACTGTATGATCCTCAAACACGAGAGGAAGTAATGCAAGGTGGAGTGAAGATTGCATTTTCAAGAGATGAAGTTGAAACATATTCGACAAATATTTTAGGCAATATCCTCAACACTATTCAAACTGGGGATGAAGGAAAGGTTGTAAAGAACCTATATATTGAATCCGGATGTGATATCGCTCACGAATATTACCTCGCATTACTAGTTGACAGAGATAACAAATCTGTACTCATTATGGCTTCGACTGAAGGTGGAGTAGATATTGAGCATGTAGCCGAACACACACCTGAAAAAATTCACAAAGTCATAATAGATGTTAATGCCGGATTATTGGGATTCCAAAAGAGAGACTTAGGACTTGCACTCGGATTATCAGGGATGTCCCTGAGGTCTTTCGGAAAGTCATTGGGTGCGATGTACGAAATGTTCGTTAGCCAAGATTGCGCAATGGTAGAAATTAACCCACTGGTTAAATCCAAGAGTGATGAGATAATTGCTCTTGATGCAAAGATTTCATTTGATGAAAATGCCGAGTTTAGACACAAGAACTGGTCTCAATTGCGCGATTTGTCAGAAGAAGAAGATGTTGAAATACGTGCTAAAGAAACTGGATTATCATATGTCAAACTAGATGGGAATATTGGATGTTTAGTAAATGGTGCAGGATTGGCAATGGCTACAATGGATGTCATCAAGTTGTATGGCGGAGAGCCTGCAAACTTCCTTGATGTCGGTGGTGGCGCTGATGAAGAACAGGTCAAGATAGCATTCTCAATGATTATGGAAGACCCAAATGTCAAAGGAATATTAGTCAATATTTTTGGTGGAATTATGCGTTGTGATATTATTGCTCGCGGAGTAATAGCTGCTACAGAAGCATTGTCACTAGAAGTACCCTTAGTAGTCCGTCTCGCAGGTACAAATGTAGAGCAAGGCAAGGAGATATTAGCAGCGTCTGAGTTGAATATTCATTCTGCTAATGACCTAGCAGAAGGCGCTCAGATGATTGTATCTCTAATCGGAGGTGATGAGTGATGGCAATATGGATTGAAGAAGATGCAAAGGTACTAGTTCAAGGAATTACAGGAAAGCAAGGTCATTTCCATGCTGGAAAAATGGTTGAATATGGTACAAATATTGTTGGCGGTTGCACTCCTGGAAAAGGTGGACAAACTGTTGAATTAGAAGGAAAGGATTTTCCGGTTTGGGATTCAATGACCGAAGCGATAACAGCAACTGATGCTGATGCTACAGTTATTTACGTACCTCCTCCTTTTGCTGCAGAAGCAATTATGGAGGCTGCGGAAGCCTTTGATTCGGTCAAAGGAGAAGGGATAGTAATTTGTATTACAGAAGGGATTCCAACTCTAGATATGGTCAAAGCGGTTGCATATGTTGACAATCGACCTGGCGTTAGGTTGATCGGGCCAAATTGCCCGGGTATTATTACCCCAGGTGAAACCGGCGGAGCAAAAATAGGAATTATGCCTGGCCACATCCATGCCAAAGGAAGAATTGGAATTGTTTCAAAGTCTGGAACATTAACTTACGAAGCGGTTGCACAAACAATGAGTATCAATGAGGGTCAATCGACCTGTATTGGAATTGGTGGTGACCCTGTTAACGGAACTGGATTCATTGAATGTCTTGCTGCATTTCAGAACGACCCACAAACTGCTGCAATTGTAATGATTGGTGAAATTGGTGGTAATGCAGAACAAGAAGCTGCCGCCTTTGCTGCAGAAAATGTTACCAAACCTATTGTCGGATTCGTAGCAGGTGCTACCGCACCTCCTGGGAAGAGAATGGGCCACGCAGGAGCAATCATTTCTGGTGGGAAGGGAACTGCTGAAGAAAAATTCGAGGCGTTCAAGAAAGCGGGCATTGCATGTGCAAATGATCCAAGTGAAATTGGTTCTGTTCTTCTTCAAGCATTGAAGGATGCTGGACTACGCTGAAACATCCTCAATTAAAAATTGATTAGAAATATGATTGTGATTTTGAATCACAATATCATCTTGGCGGGCTGCGCTTAGGACCTTTAGGACCACCCTTTGGAGGGCCGCCCGATTTACTAGAACCTGGTGGACCGCCTGACTTCTTTGGAGGCCCGCCCGATTTACTAGGACCTGGTGGACCACCTGACTTCTTTGGAGGCCCGCCCGATTTACTAGGACCTGGTGGACCGCCTGACTTCTTTGGACCTGATGGACCGCCGGATTTGCTTGGCCCTGGTGGACCGCCTGACTTCTTTGACCCTGGTGGACCTCCTGACTTCTTTGGCCCTGGTGGACCGCCTGACTTCTTTGGCCCAGGTGGACCGCCTGACTTCTTTGGCCCAGGTGGACCGCCTGACTTCTTTGGCCCAGGTGGACCGCCGGATTTGCTTGGCCCAGGTGGACCTTTGGATTTAGGAGCACTCGGTTCGGCGTCTTCATCTTCAAACATTGCACCACAATGTGGGCATTCATTATCACTTTCTTTGACCAGACCATCACAAATTTCGCAGGCGAACATTTCCTCTTCGACAACTTCTTCTGACCCTTCTCCAATGAGTTTCTCGATCTCACCTTCCTTGGAGCAAAATAAGCTAATATTTGCAGAATAATTATATCCCTTCAATGCTAATTCTGTTTGTATTGAATGTTCAAAGGCTTGTGCTAAGTCTTCAGGAGTATCCAAAACACGACCATCGTCAACATAGGTTACTGTGACATTTAGTTGGTCACCCTCTGCACTTGATTGAGGAGTTTCAACTGCAACACCTCTCTTTCTAGCAACCCTTCTAACAGCAACTTCACATATTCTTCGTAGTAAAGCTTCACTTGGACCATCAACTACAGTTTGCCCCATAGCACCTGCCATTACATTTGCAGCCGGGTTTACTTGTTCCTGGCGGAGATGTGCGGGTAGTTCAGCTCCTAGATTGGCCAAAACATTTGTTGCCGAAGACTGGTTCATGTTTAACCACTGACTACGACGTTCATCTTTCATTGCTCTTTCAGCCTCAGCTAATTGATTTACCATCCGATCAGTCGGTGAATTACTTGGATTATCACCGATGGTAGAACCCACAACTTCGTTTTCATCTATAGACCGATTTGGCATTGCACCACTACCTAGACTCTGCCCCTCATGGTTAGAGGGGATGTTGCTTCGATTCAATGGTGGGAAATCAGACTGTTGTTGCGGAAATTGTTGGTTCTGTGGAGGGAATTGCTGGTTTTGTGGAGGGAATTGTTGGTTCTGTGGAGGAAATTGTTGGTTCTGAGGAGGGAATTGTTGGTTTTGTGGAGGGAATTGTTGGTTCTGTGGGGGGAATTGTTGGTTCTGTGGAGGGAATTGTTGGTCTTGAGGAATCTCCTGTTGCGGTAACATACCTGGAGGCGTATTTTGTGGATTTTGGATACCTTGTGCAATTTGTTGCATTATATCAGTTGGAATATTTCCAGTAGCACCAGATTGTTCATCACGTTGTTGACGTACCGCTTCTCCAGAAACTACGCCGAAAGAACGACCACCTGAAACTTCCTGCCCACCTAGTCCAACTGTGTTGTGTGAAGTAAATCCACCAGCACGAGACATCTCTTGCCTAGCACCACATTCAGAACAAAAAATACTGTCATCGGGGATGACTTCAACACATGAACCACATTCCATCGCAACGCCACCCCTTAGCCTTGCCTTGCGCAACCCTCAATAAAGGATTGTGTAGTAACTCTAGAATAATAAGCAAATTTTGGATAAATGATAATTTTCAAGAGCCTTTTCGGCTTGGTGGGTGCAATTCAATTTAGCAGCATAATAGCGCCAATAAATGCCAATGTTCAATTCAAATAACCACCCGCCTTGACTTATGGATGAAGGGCATGTCATCGTCATTGGTGGCGGACTTGCGGGGATTTCTGCCGCTCTTGCATGCAGTGATGCTGGACGCAAGGTCACTCTCATTGAAGCGAGAAGCCATTTGGGAGGCAGGGTTAGCAGTGTTAAACACCCGAGACAAGATTGGCAACTAGATAATTGCCAACATGCTTGTTTTAGAGTATATGACCGCTTTTTACAACTAATGGGGAGGGCAAATGCTCAACAATCAATCAAATTACAAGCCAATACCCACTTGCCATTTGCACTACCAGAGAAAAAAGTATTTTCTGCATTAACTACAGGCCGACTTTCCCCTCCGAATCACATGATGGGTTCTATGCTGTCATTCCCATTTTTATCAATGCGTGATAAATTGGCAATGCGTAAGGCTGTGAAAGCACTTTCTTCGATGGATAATCAACAGATGTGGCAATTGGATGACACTTTATTCATTGATTGGTTAAGACAAAATGGACAAACTGAGAGAGCGATTGATCGGTTTTGGGCATTCTTTGTACTTGCTGCATTGAACATTAGTATTCAAGAAGCAAGTGCTGCACAGGCATGTATGCTATTCAAAAATGGTTTATTTGGGGCTGCAGATGCTTTTGACGTTGGTGCTTTTACATCAGACCTATCCGATTCTATTGAACCTGCATTAAGTTCTGCCCTTGAACAAGCAGGTGTCAAGATAATCAGAAATTCAACAGTAAAGGCTGTGGTTATTGAAAATAATGTTTTTACTTCTGTTAAATTGAAGGATGATATTTTGCAATGTAGCGATGTAATCTTCGCCACCCCACACCACATCACCGCCAGAATTCTAGAAAATAGTGTCACCAAATCGGAGATACCAGTTTTAGAAGAAATGGGTTCTAAAATTGACAAATTATGCACGGATATAGGTCGCATAGAATACCGCTCACTCATCGGCATACACTCATTCTATAGAGGAAATAGAGTTCCGAAAGATTTTACATTCGCAGTAATGGTAGATCAGCCCTTAATACAAATGGTATTCAATAGAAATTCAGAATTATCCAGCCCAATTGAAGAAGGAGTTCAATGGGTCACTGTACCTGTTAGTGCTGCTGACGAATATTTGAAAATGGAAGATGAAGAAATATTAAAACAATTGGATAAAGTTTTACTTCAATTATGGCCGGAAAATGCCGATATTGAAAGAATTGAACACCTGATAGTAAGAACACCAAAGGCCACATTCGCCCCAACCCCCGGTAGTGCCGAATTACGACCAAACGCTTCATTTTTGGGCAATAATATTGCAATCGCTGGATGCTGGACTAAAACTAATTGGCCCAGCACTATGGAAGGTGCAGTTCGTTCTGGCCTCAATGCAGCAGCGCATATTCTAGAGATTGAATGGGATAGTGACAAACCTTGGCAACAATGGCCACTGCGTCCACAGAGGGGCGATGCAGAATGGCCTACTTGGTGAGTAAATAGCGATGATGGAGGAGAGATGATGGGAGAGAAGTTCACTTGGGGCATACACACTATTGATGGAGAAAATATTCATCTTGCTGGATGGGATACTCATACAGACATAGATTCCGCGCAGCAATATTGCACTGCAATAGCCAAGGCACATTATGAGAATTTTCTCATCACCAATTATTTCACACCTAAGCACATCCGGCAACATATAGAAAATATCTATGCTTTTTGTAGATATGCTGATGATTTAGGAGATGAAGCACCGTTTGAGAGAGAGGGGAGAATTGCATTGCTTGAAACTTGGCAAAGCGATTTGGAAGAAGCTGCAAAAGATGATTGGGGTGGCAATCCGAGGCATCCGATATTGCTAGCAGTTGCTCATACTTCAAAAGAATTTAATATTCCTCTGAAGCCATATGTGGACCTAATTCAAGCATTCAAACTCGACCAAATAAAAACCACTTATTCAAATTTTGAGGAGTTGAGAGAATATTGTATTTTATCAGCAGATCCTGTTGGTCATTTATTCCTCTACGTATACGGCCATGATGATGAAAACCTAAGAAGAATTAGTGATTATACTTGTACTGCCCTTCAGTTGGCCAATCACTGGCAAGATGTTGCAAGAGATTTAGACCAGAATCGTTCGTATTTCCCAATTGAAACAATGGAGATGTTTGGTTATACTCCACAAGATTATCAGAATAGAGTATATGATGAACGCTGGTGCTCAATGATGAAGCATGAAGTTGATAGAGCGCAGAAGTGGTTCGATGACGGTAAGCAATTATGGGATTTAGTTGACCCCCATTTAGCGGTTGACCTACGCATGTTCACATTTGGTGGAGAGGCGATTTTGAACTCAATTAGAAAGCAGAAATACAATACTTGGAAAAAGCGCCCTAGAGTAAGTAAATTCAGTCAATTAAAACTATTTTTTACCGCCAGAAAGGATTGGAAAAAAGTCCAGAAGATGCAAAATAAATCAAACTAATTTGCAAATAACAACTTTGTAAGTTTTTGCTTACATAAAAAAATTATGCGCTTCTAAACAGCTATCAAAATTAATTTGTAATGAGAAAAATTGGCCATTTAGGGGATGACCTCAAAAAGGGTGGACGATAAGGACTGTACGGTCAAGATGCTAGAACGCCGCAAACCTTTGGATTTACTCTTCCCTCTAAAGGGTGGAGCGACTTCAAATAATTCAGCGGGTGATAGAAAACAATTGACAACTCTTGACAGACTTAGAGCTGGTGTAACATTAGCCAGAGATACTGTCAAAGCAGTAAGCGTAACTGCGATGGAAGCAATCCGTGAAGGTGCCACTTACATCGGAATAGTTGGTGAGGCTGATGAATTAGTAGATCCATTTTCACATCTAGATGCACCTATTTGGTCAAAAAGACCTCCTGTTGAGTTATTGAAGCTAGCATACCGCTACTGTGAAGAATTGACCATGCGAGAGGCTGGTAATTTTTACCACTCCTTCAAATATTTACCAGATGAACAAAGATCTGCAATGTGTGCAGTCTATGCATTCTGTCGAAGAGCAGATGATATTGCAGACGGTGATTGGGCAGACAAGTTTCCAGGCGGAAAGGGTGAAACTGACCCTGAGGCAGTTGCATATAGAGAACAATTAGAACGTTTACAACAACAAGGAACAATTCTTGACCAAGAGGCATACCTGAACAAGATCACACAACTATTCTTCTTCCGAAAGAAGTTATCAACCGCATATACTGATGTCTACTCAACAGACCCTGTATTCCTGGCATTGAAAGATACAATAAACCGCTATTCTATTCCTCGTACTGTCTTTGATGATTTGATTTCAGGAATGGAAGATGACCTTTACAATAACAGATACAGAACATTTGATGAATTATATGTTTATTGCTATCGAGTCGCATCTGTTGTTGGACTTATGTGCATTGAGATATATGGATACGAAGACCCAGCGGCAAAGAAGTATGCAGAGTCTTGGGGAATATTCATGCAACTAACAAACGTTCTACGTGATGTTGGAGAAGATATTGCAAGGGATAGAGTCTACCTACCACTAAACGAATTAGAAGCCAATGGCCTAAATGAATCTGAATTGGATGGTAAGGTCGTACTAAATATGAATTGGGAATCATATTGTGCAGCATATGCAAAGAGGGCAAGAACATACTTGGATGAAGCAAGGCTACTACTTCCGCTTCTCCCAAGAAGAACACGATATTCCCCTGCCGCAATGATCGCTTTCTATGACAAGATACTTCACCAAATAGAAAAACAGCAAGGTGATGTATTCTCTAAAAGAGTAAAATTGAACAAGGTTCAGAAGATTTCTCTTGCTGCGGCTGTATATATCCGCCATAGAATACTCCCTGAATTCCTCAATCCAATTTGGACTGGACTTTCAAAACTAGGACTACTGCCAGCAGTATGATTAATTTGTTGAGTCTGCAATAGATTCTATTAGACGCTCTAATAATTTTAGAGCGTATTATACCTTTACATCTAATTCGATGGTAGAATGTTAGCACCAATACTGGGGCTTATTCTGGTGACAAATTCAAATAGTTCTTGTAAATGCTTGAATACCAGTAATATGCTTACCTATAATCAAATTGTGAATGTCATGTGTACCTTCGTAAGTCTTTACTGACTCAAGGTTGGCCATGTGCCTCATGATAGGATATTCATCAAGGATTCCATTTGCCCCGTGCATGTCACGAGCCATTCTAGCAATATCCAAAGCGATGTCGACATTGTTCATCTTAGCCAGCGAGATTTGTTCTGGAATCCATGTTCCAGCATCCTTCTTCTTACCCAGATGATAAGCCAGTAATTGTCCCTTGGTAATTTCTCTTAGCATCCAAGCTAATTTGTTTTGAACCAATTGGTATGATGCGATTGGATGGTCAAATTGAATACGAGATAGAGTGTAAGTTTTTGCTGAGTGGAAACACGCCATAGCAGCACCTAACGCCCCCCATGAGATTCCAAACCTTGCATTATTCAAACAAGAAAACGGTCCACGAAGGCCCTTCACACCAGGTAAGATACGATCTTTAGGGATTTTACAATCTTGGAATACTAATTCACTTGTAACACTTGCTCGCAAAGAATACTTCCCTTTCATTTCAGGGGCGCTAAAACCTTCATCGCCTTTCTCAACGATGAAACCACGAATTACTCCATCTAGTTTTGCCCAAACAATTGCGACTTGTGCAATTGTTCCATTGGTAATCCACATCTTTGCTCCATTTAGTAAATAATGGTCGCCTTTATCTTCTGCCTTAGTGATCATATCACCCGGGTTTGAACCATAGTCTGGCTCAGTCAAGCCAAAGCAACCAATCCATTCTCCACTTGTCAATTTTGGTAAATAGTAATTCTTCTGTTCCTCTGTACCGAAATCCCAAATTGGATACATTGCTAATGAACCTTGAACCGAAGCAAAGGAACGTAGTCCTGAATCTCCTCTTTCAAGTTCTTGACAAATTAAACCATAGGCGACATAGGAAAGTCCTGGGCAATCATAACCCTTTAGCGGCGCACCTAGCACACCCATTTCACCAAGAGCAACACGCCATTCATCTGGGAATACCCCATCTTCACATGCTTTTTCGATATTTGGCAGGACTTCTTCATCCACCCAATTTCTAACCATGTCACGAATCATTATCTCTTCTTCGCTTAACAAACTTTCAATGTCGTAAAAATCAAGTCCCTCGTATGGCTCCACTACAATCACTCCTATTGAGAACGAATACCAACCGCTTCTTCAACATACCCCTTTCATAATCAAACAATAAACGTCACTTTTTGCCAGTATGTCGTTCCGAATTATACCCTATCCAAAGACCGATGAAAAATATAACGAAAGCAATAATAAAATGTATCTCTAAAGATGTATCAAACTGATACCGATTAGCCAAAGCCCCCGAGCAAATGCCACTCGAAGGCGCAATTGCAAGAGGCAGGCCTACCACCTTGCGTATTTTTCCTTGAGCATACATTCTCTGGTAAAACGGACTACTCATGAAAATCAATCCGAAAATAGTTCCTGGAACTGCAATCAGAACTGCAACCCCTATCGCCTGGAAGATCATACTATCATCTCCTCCTTCTTTCAACGGTTCAAAAGCAATAATATTACCATAATTTGTAATGATAAATCCATTCAAAGATGAAGTTTCCCAAGTTAATCCTATTGCCCTTCCAGCAACTACTGCATCCCATTCCTCAACATCAGAATAAATAATTTGAGCATAAGCATCGTTTGTTATTGGCTCTTGTCTCACCGTTCCAAATGGTGCAAGATGAAGTAAGGTGGTGCCATCTGAACCTCTTGATACATCAGTAATATCTCCCTCTGGAATATCCAGCATAATAGACGCTTTTCCATATGATAGTGAAGAATCTTCAAAATTCAAATGAATTGCCTTTGTTACCATACCACTAGCAAAAGCAACACATTCGCTCAAAGTCGGGTCTGCACAATCTACCGCCACCCAAGTTTCACTTCTGGTATTACCCATCCAAGTTACGTGATGATCTTTCCCGATTACTGCAATACCGTCATTTAGAGTAACGACAACACAAACATTGTTTGTTCTATGGCAAGAGATATCACTCACCGGTGAAGGCTTTTCATAACTGTCTAATTTCTCAAACCCTGAGCCTTCTGAAAATTTCCAAATGCTTCCATCCACTGCTCCAAAATAAGCATAATCACCTGAAGTTCTCCAAGCTACAGAAGTCAGATCTAAGCCAATGACTGCACCTGAACCATTGACGCTACTAATACTGTGATCATATGTGTCATATCTCAAAGCCATTCCATTTTCCCCCGTTATTAACGCAGTATTTCCTCGAGGATGCCATGCTACATCTTGAAACTCTTTTGATGTCCCAGCATTAAGTTCAATATCTTGGCTTCGATCCATCGGATTGATTGCTGAAATACGGTGAACATAGCCATCCTTTCCGACGATTATGACATTCTCTCCATCTGGAGAAACTGCACCGGTATTGATTCCGATATCTACATCATCCAATGTGGTTGAAGATCTAATCTTAATTACCGAACTTGGTTCAGCAACCACTATTGGCAATAGTAAAATTGCGAGGAAAATTGAGTAGATGATTTGCCCTCGCATGTACTTGCCACAAGCCAATCAATGAAAACTCCATCGTATCAGCAGATTACTGA
>Ga0302136_1000461_pt1 | contig 19666 bp, 17 predicted proteins | sample CBN3_20m_MG_FD_203116 | JGI IMG/M metagenome (GOLD analysis project Ga0302136, IMG submission 203116) | Marine microbial communities from Western Arctic Ocean, Canada - CBN3_20m | ecosystem: Environmental > Aquatic > Marine > Oceanic | place: Canada: Western Arctic Ocean | collected 2017-09-15
CGTTAGACCTCGCCCGGCGTAGCGCCGCGCGTCACACGCGCGAACCCTCGAGTCCTCGAACGGCCTCGGGCTTCCAAAAGCTACTCGACCGAAAAAACCCAGGATCCGTCAAACGTTAGCCTGATGACGGACCACGGAGCGACGAACGACGTCCAGGCCACGCTTTGCCAGAACGGCTGCGGGTTCTTCGGGTACGTTCTTTTTCAAGCCTCGCCACACACACAAAACGGACGATCTCGCGTTCCCCGATCCGCGCACGCACGCGCGTCGTACCCCACGCGGCCCCAAAGATCTCCACGCGTCCCTCACGTCGTGTCACCCCGACTGACAGATCTCAATTATGTGCCTCTCAAAAAATTCGCAGGAACCCTGGCACGGCGAACATGTGCAGTGTGTGCTACAAAAGCACGCACATGAACAAGCCTCAGGAGCAGCCGGCGCCGAGCGTTTTGGTACCGTCTCCTGAGCCCATGGCGAAGCGGGTGGACCCGGCGCCGTCGCCCGCGATCGCGTCTACCTCAGAGCAAACAATTGTTGGCCCCGATAAGGAAGAATCAGCGCCAGCGGTTGGACAAGACCCGAACGCCCCCGAAAACAACGACCCCACCCCCCCCACGCAAGCCAACAAGAACCGATGCTACAGCTGCAACAAAAAGATCGGCCTCACCGGGTTCGAGTGCCGATGCGGGTTCGTGTACTGCGCGACGCACCGGCACGCCAACAAACACGAGTGCGTGTTTGATTTTCGGCAAATGGGACGAGACGCGGTCGCAAAGGCGAACCCGCTGGTCAACGCGGACAAGGTGGAAAAGGTATGAGGATTTTTTGATTTTCTTTTGAGTTTGGCAACGGCAACACAACTAGAACACCTCGAACCCGGCCACTCGAGGCCTCGCCCTCTGGTCGATCTTTCACGCGGACCTTTCGCTGACGCCCGTCTCTTTTTCTTTTTTCGCAGATTTGAATGTGCATGAATAAATAAAAACAAAAACAAGTCGCGCGCGCCGTAGTCTGTAGAAATCGGAACGGGTGACCGCTAAAGCGGCCACCCGCGTGCCACAGTGGCGACCAACACACACCCGTGAGAACACGCAAGTGTGTCGACGCACGGAAAAGCACGTTTGTAATAACACGTCGAGAACGCATGATGACTCTTTCCTTTTTTTGCCACGTTTCTGTTTTGCAAATATCTTCGTCATCATCATCATTTCTGGTGACGTCCTTCTCGTGAGCTCGCTCATTTTTTTCTTCGAGGGATACCGCATCAGCGCGCGCCTCGCCCACGCATTCGTGTCGCGCCCGCCGTGCACACCGAAGCGCAAATGGCGTTTTCCATCGCCGCGTCTCCCTCGCTCGGCCTGGAGCGGTCGTCGCGTCCGACCGAAGGTCGCCGGGTCGCCAGGTGCGTGTTCTTCGGCCTGCACCGACCATTTTCATTTCGCGAAGTCGAGAAACCCTATGGGCGCACGTTACTAACCCGCATCGATCGCCCAAATCGCACCACAGGCAAACCGGTCGCGTCTCCACGGTCACGCGCGCCGCCAGCGGCCCCGAGTCCAACCTGTGGATTCCCAACAGCGTTTCAACGTGAGTCGGCGACTATTTACCGACCCCAATCCGGTCGCGTAATCGACGCGCGCGTGGTTTCCGGCCTTTGCGCGTCGATGGTTTTCGCGATGCGGGTATCCGCCGTGAGAGCTCAGAAGATTTGCCATCGGGGGCACGTGCTTCAGGTCAACGGTTTAGAACACCGCGTTCCCACCCATCGCCCCTCCCTGACCTCCATTCCCCCTTTCTTTTCTTTTCCCTGGCGCCAGCTATGACTTCTCCGCGTCCCAGGCCAAGGGCCCGAACCCGCAGGTGATGGAGCGGTTCACGTCGGTGGCGAGCACGTTGATGAGCCAGCGCATCATCCGTCTGGGCGGCGCCGTGGACGACGACAGCTGTAACTTGATCGTGGCGCAGTTGCTTTGGCTTGACGCGGCGGACCCCAAGAAGGATATCACTATTTACGTAAACTCACCTGGAGGGTCAGTCACGGCGGGGATGGCGGTGTTCGACACGATGCGGCACGTCCGCCCTGACGTGAGCACGGTGTGCGTCGGGTTAGCCGCGTCGATGGGCGCGTTTCTTCTCAGCGCCGGGACGCAAGGCAAACGGTACAGCATGCCTAACAGTAGGATCATGATTCACCAGCCTCTTGGCGGGGCGCAAGGCCAAGCCGCGGATATCGAGATCCAAGCCAACGAAATCATGCATCACAAATCCACCCTCAACGGGTACATCGCCGAGTTCTGCGGCAAACCGTTGAACACGATCATGGAGGACACCGACCGCGATTTCTTCATGTCCGCGCAGGAAGCGAAGGAGTACGGCCTTATTGACCACGTCATCGACAACCCCACGGAAGTCGCGGCCAGGGCGTCAGGCATCCCGATGTACGCGGGGGACAACCTGTAAGGAACTACGGGACGCGGTTTTAGCGAAGGAGATTGAGATTCTAATAGGTAAATCAAATCAGTCGGCAATCAGTCGGAGCATACATATCATAATCTGGAGTACATTGCGTGGCGTTACTACTAATCGAGTAGCGTTACTAGACTACCGCGACTACCGTGACTACCCTCTCGCATCGCGACAGCTGTGTTTTCCACGCGCAAACAGTCTCACCGCGTCGCCGCCGCCTTCGCGGCGCGCTGCACCTCGGACTGCGCGCCCGTGATCGGCGCCAGCAGCGCGAAGGCGACGACGCACGCGGAGAGCAGGGCGACGAAAAACGCACCCCAGCCGTGTTGCTGCACCAGCATTGACAGGGGCACCCCCGCGTTCGCGGCGCCGAGGTACGCGATCCACCCCAGGAACCCTTCACTCGCGCCCACCGATTTCCGCCCCACGATCTCCGCGCCGCACAACCCGATCAGCATCTGCGGGCCGTACAGGAAAAAGCCAATCATGAACACGATTGCGGATTGCGTGATCGGCATCCCGGGCGGCACCGCTCGGAAGCAAAGCAACGAAAGGAACACGCCCACCAGGTAACCCATGACGACCTGGATCCGCTTGCCAACCGCGCCGCCCAGCGAATTGGCGATGTACCAATCCGAAATCCGCCCCGCGCACAGGCTCCCTAACAACCCGCCCTGCGGTTGGTAAGGAATTTGGTCAGGGTTTCCGTCGGTGGGTGTTTTGTATGGGCAAACAGTCTAAGCGTGTTGTGTGTAGTCGTGACAGTTGTTACGGGCGGTGGTACACTCAAACAGTCACGTAGGGGCATCAAACAGTCGGAGGGATTTGAAAAATGCAACACGTACCAGCTCCAACCCGCTCACGCGCAGCGCCGCGGCGCCCGCGTCCACCACGCCTTTCTCCTTGATGAGGTAGAAAACCGACCAGCTCGTGATGCCTTGTCGAATGACGTACACGCAGAAGTAGGTGAAGGCTAGCCCCCAGATGAACGGGTTGGAAAGGACGTTCTGGAACAAGTTTTCAATCAACGAGAGTTTCGGTTCCGGTTCTGAAACCTCGGTGGATTCGCTTTTTTGGCTCGCCGCCGACGCGCCGCCCGCGTCTTGCGCCAACAGCTCCTCCGCTGACTCCACTGGTTCGAACCCTTTCGCTTCGGGTGAGTCCTTTAACGTCAACACGATGATCGTACCGAAAACAACCCCGATTATCCCGGGCGCCCACAAACCCCACGACCACCCCAGCACCCGCGCCGCCGTGCCGGCCAAAATGGGCGCCGCGAACCCGCCGAGGTTGTGCGCGATGTTCCACATCCCCCAGTACGTGCCTCTTTCCTTCGCGGCGAACCAGGAAGTTAAAATCTTGGCACACGAAGGAGCTCCGAAGCCTTGTAAGATGCCGTTGCACGCCCACAGTAGGCAGAACAAAGGTAACGTGGAACTCGCGCCGAACAAAATGTTCACCAAACCGGTCGCGATCAACCCGCCGCCAAGCATCACGGAGGGCGACAGCACGTCCCCGACGACTCCGCTTACGAACTTGGAGCACCCGTAGCACAGGGGGAAGATGCTCGTGATGACTCCTATTGACGTGAGGTCAAGACCCAGCCCTGGTGTCGCGACCATCGCGGGAGCCGTGAAAGTTAAGCTGTTCCTCGTGAGGTAGTAACACGCGTAGCCTATTAAGATGCTGAGAAACACCCGGAGTCGAACTTTCGTGAACTGCGTGGAGTATCCGCTCGGGGTTGCTGTGTCGAACGTGGTTTTCGCGGCCGCCTTTGGGGTGACACACGCACCGCGCGTGCCGTGCGAAACGGCAGGCGCGACACGCACGCATTGTCCCAACGCGCGCGCATCCGCCGACGAGACCCGATGCGCCGGGCGAAAACAAGCCGCGGGGGCGCGGGGAAAGTCGACTCGAGATGAGGAAGCGCGACGGGGGGGGGCGACGAGCTGCCTCGGCGTCCCGAGACGCGCGCGCGCGCTCAGGCCCGAAACACCGAGTGTCCCGAGCGCGATGGGGGAGGAGATCATCCTCGAGGTAGTGAGCGAGAGGTCTGGCGATACCCGGGCGTGGGTCGATCGCTTGTAACCGATGTTGCTTTTTTGTTATTGGCGCGGTATCCGACGATCCGAGTCACTGCTGCTTTTTTTTGATGGTAAGAACTTTTCACCTTGCTTTCGTGCGCCGCTCCAGAGCGCACACGCATCTGTTTGCGCCGCAGACGCTTGGCGATCCTAGCACACGAGCGTAGCGTCCACGCCTGCGTTTTAGGGCGCCGCTGGTCATGCGGGAGGCCTCATGCGTGTCGTCCAGCGGCACGACCCCCTCGAAAACTGGTTTTCGGGGCGACTTGATCAAAGCCGAGTGGAATTTCGTCTGAGAAACGTCACGCAAAGCGATAAGCAAACCCTACGTCCACGTGGTTCGTCAGTGCGCGTCGCTCGAGGACGCACCGTCGCGCCTTTCGAGACCGCGATGAATTCGCTGCTCGGCATGTCGCGCGCGTGCGCGCCCACGGCGGGCTGCGTTTCCCGCGGTCGCGTCGCGCGGCGGATGCCCGCCTCGTTTGGAAAGCACCGTGCTTTCCATGCAGGCACTGGTTTGAGGGTGGCGCGCAAAATGGGCGCGCGATCCACCGCGCGCGCGGCGCACGCGGGCGATCTGTGGATCCCCGCGGACGGCCCGGTCGACACGAACCCGTTTTCCGCACACGCCATGGAGGTCATGGGGTCGTTTTCCCCCGGAAGCGCCGCGGTGCCTGGCGGGGGGTACAGCGAGCACAAGCCCAAGACGCCCCCCCCCGATCTCCCGTCGCTGCTTCTGGATTCGCGAATCGTGTACATCGGCATGCCGTTGGTGCCGGCGGTGACCGAGCTCATTGTGAGCGAACTGTTGTACATGCAGTACACGGACCCGAAGAAAGCGTGTTACATCTACATCAACTCCACGGGGTGCCAACGCGCGGACGGCGAAGTCGTGGGTTTCGAAACCGAAGCCACGTCGATATACGACACCATGAAATACATCGGCAACGATATCTTCACCGTGGGGACGGGCGTGGCGTACGGCCAGGCCGCGATGATTCTGTCGGCGGGGAACAAAGGCAAACGGTACATGACCTCGCACGCCACCGCGATGCTGCACCAGCCGAGAGTACCGAGCACGGGCCAGAGGCAAGCGATTGAGGTGCACATCAAGTGGAAGGAGGTGCTGCAGCAGAAACGCGCGTTTGTGGACATTCTGGCGAAAAACACGGGGCACTCGATTGAAAAGATCGACAAAGACATCCAACGCCCGCTGTACATGGACGCCAAAGCCGCGATCGCGTACGGGCTGGTGGACAAAATCATCGACAAGGACAGCCAGGCCATCGACCAGGTCCTGAGCACGGACGGGTGGGACAACCAGGCTGGGCTGGTGAAGCAGGAAAGGCGCGCGCCGCCTGGCGGGGCGAGGTAGGCGACGACGTTTCCTAAAACAATCTGAAAATTCATTTCGCGGCGAAAACGTCACAAGCCGCGGGCGGGCAGGACTAGGCTCTCTCCTCAGCACTCTTCTAAGCACTCTCCTTACTCCCAAAAATCGTAAAATCGCCTACTCTTCGTCTTCGTCGTACCCGAACACCTCCGCGAACACCTCCGCGACTTTGGTTCCTTCGTCGATCGTGGCCATCGGGTCTTTGCGCAGACGGTGCCTCAGGCAAAGCGTGATCACCGAGTACACGTCCTGGTCCGTCACCTCGGTGCCTCCGCGGTACGCCGCCGCCGCGCGCGCGGCCCTCGTGGTGACCAGGTCACCGCGCAGACCATCCACGTCGAGCTGCGCGCACACCTGCGAGATCTTCAGTCGGATTTCCATGGGCACTTCCACTTCGGGAAGCAGCGCGCGCGCGGCGGTGAGCGCGGCGATGAGGACGTTTTGTTCCTCCACGTACTTCAATCGGAACACCTTGGGGTCCGCGTCGAACGCGGTGCGTTCCTCCACCACCCTAACGCGCTCCTCCGGTTTCTTCACCGTGGTGATCTGGGCGTGCATGCCGAAGCGATCGAGGAGCTGCGGCCTGAGTTCGCCTTCTTCGGGGTTTCCGCTGCCGATCAAGATGAACCTCGCGGGGTGGCAGATGGAGATGCCTTCGCGTTCCACGGTGTTCCACCCTGAGGCGGCGGAGTCCAGAAGCACATCCACGAGGTGGTCGTCCAGGAGGTTGACTTCGTCCACGTACAGAATACCGCGGTTGGCTTTGGCGAGAAGCCCGGGTTCGAACGCTTTGGTGCCTTCGGTGAGGGCCTTTTCGATGTCGATGGTGCCGCACACGCGATCTTCGGTGGCACCCAGGGGCAGGTCCACCATGTTGATGGGCACCCTGGCGGTTTCCATGGTTTCGCCTCGTTTGTACCGCGCCAGCACTTCGGGGGCCATCAAGTTCGGGTCGGTGGGTGAGGACATGAACGCGTCGTCTTTGACGATGTCGATAAGGGGCAGAAGATCCACCAGCGCGCGAACAGTCGTCGATTTCCCCGTTCCGCGGTCGCCCATCACCATGATCCCCCCGATGTTCGGGTCGATGATGTTCATAATCGCGGCGAACTTCATCTCCTCCTGGCCGATGATCGCGCTGAACGGATACACAGGCCGAGCCGCCGCATCCGTGTCAACCGCCGCGGGTTCCGCCACCGCCTTGGTAGCGACGCGGCGAACGGGCCTGGCGATGGCAAGGAAAACAAAAAGAACAAGAACGGGTTAGAAAAAGTGAGCTTAAGCTCCGGAAACGAGCCCTAGTTCTGGACTTCACGAGTAACGCATCAACTCGTGATTAAGCGTGGCCGCCCGCGAATACGATTTCGGGGCCGGGCGCGCGCTCGACGTCAAGAGCGCCTCGCGTTCAAGAAAACGAGAGAAAAAAGAAGCTTCTTCTTCGCGGGCACGACCCGACCGCCGTTCCGACGAAATCTTTCGGAGACCCTGTTGGTGTGTAGCGGGGGGGACGCACTTCGCGGCGGCGGAGCGCGCGGTGACCTTCTTGCCAGCCTTCGCGGCGGGAGCTGTTGGTTGTGAGGGGGGAGGGGTTAACACGAAATCCGCGACGAAGCCAGGCGTGGCGCGCGCGGGCTCGCGGTACCCAAAGGCGCACGTCATTGCGATTGCGAAGCCGGAATGTCTCACTACGATCGTGCGCGCGTTGAGACGACGCGCGGGTGAGTTTGGGTGGATGACGCACCCGCGAACGCGGCGGCGGACACGTTGGTGATGGCCTGAGTGAACATCGTGAAGTTTCGGGGCGTTTCGGGAGACGCACGCGCCGGAAAGTGAGCCGTATAGAGAGGGAGAGACGCGCTCTCGGCGTAACCGGGTGAGCCTGTGGAGGATAAAACAGCGCAAACGCCAGATCTCCCGGTTTCGCGAGATTTTTTACGGAGCCGGTGGTGGCCTGTGATTGGTGGAGACGTGGCCGTGGACAAAATCAAGGGAGAGATCAAAAACAGATGAACACGGTCATCGAAAACGAAAAGTGATGACAATCGGTCTTTTCAACTCAGCCTGCTACTCGCTCTCTGCTTCCAAAACCTTTTCTCCGCAACTCATCTCCTCACTTCCCCCCCACCGCCGCGAGCACCTCAACCGCGGCTGCTTTCTGGCCCATCAGGGAAAGCGCGGTGGAGGCGATGTGCGACGCGCTTAGGCCGGCGTCGTTGATTTGTTTGTCGTAGTTCCCGTGGTCGATTGGGAAATCGGGAAGCGTCATCGGTCGGACTTTTAGGGAACCGTCCAGGAGCCCGTCTTTGGCGAGGAAGTTCAGGACGTGCGACGCGAACCCGCCGATGGCGCCTTCCTCCACGGTCACGAGTGCGCCATGTGTCGTGGCTAACTCGCGAACGAGCTCGGTATCCAGGGGCTTGCAGAACCGTGCGTCCGCCACGGTCACGCTGATGCCCATCTCCCTCAACATCTTCGCCGCTTCCAAACACCGGTTCGTGGACGTGCCTGATTGAAATAAAATAAATGTCAGTCGTGTATGGGCAATCAGTCAGTGGAATGTGGTTATTGGGAAATACTTACCATAACCCAACAGCGCGACATCCGTGCCTTGCTCCAACACGATTCCCTTGCCGATAGGCAACGGCGTGCCCACGTAACCTGGGTTGGTGAAAACAACACCCGCGGCTTCCATGTCCATCCCCGTGCCGGCGCCCCGCGGGTACCGGAAGCACGACGGGCCGTCGTCGTGCGCCATCGAGGTGGCGATCATGTGCACCAGCTCGGCTGAGACCAGTAAAAGAAAAGGTCAGTCTGGAGTGTACGGGTAGCCTGTATGGGGGATTGGGTGTAGTAATCGAGCCGAACAGTGCACTTAGAGTAATCGGGCCTCCACAGTGCGTTTGTGCTGTATTTGTAACTGACGCGAGTACGCCAGTAAACGTTACCACGCTTCCTTTTCGTCCTTTAAACGTGGAGGCAGGATTTGGGAAAGGCGCGAGGCCGTACCTTCGTTGGACGGCGCCATCACCACCATGTCGGGCAAACACGCCATGAACGTCACGTCGTACGCCCCCGCGTGCGTCGGGCCGTCCTCGCCCACCAGCCCGGCGCGGTCCATGGCGAACCGTACGGGGAGTTTCTGGAGCGCCACGTCGTGCACGACTTGGTCCCACCCGCGCTGCAGAAACGTGCTGTAAATCGTGCACACGGGTTTCAAACCCTCCACCGCGAGGCCGGCGGCGAAGGTCACCGCGTGCTGCTCCGCGATGCCCACGTCGAAAGTACGGTCCGCGTAGTACTTCTCGAAGTGGTTCAACCCCGTGCCGCCGCCCATCGCCGCGTGCACCGCGACGACCTTGCTGTCCCGCCCGGCTTCGCCAACCATGGCGTCCGCGAAAACCTGCGTGTACGTCGGCGCGCCCGCCTTTGCTTTCTTCTGCTTCCCCGTCGCGACGTCGAATTTGGAAACGCCGTGGTACTTGTCCTGCGCGCCTTCCGCATAGGAGTACCCTCGGCCTTTCTCGGTGATGATGTGAATCAGCACGGGGCCGACGCTTCGTGTGGCCTTGACTTCCTGCAAAATAGCAACCAGGTCCTGCAGGTTGTGCCCGTCCACGGTGCCGATGTAGTACAACCCGAGCTCCTCAAACAACGTGCTTCCCGACCCAGATATCATCCCGCGCGCATACTCGTCAACCTTGGAAGTTACTTCCTGAAGAGGCACGGGCATCTGTTTCGTGAGCGCCTTGGCGGACTCTCGCAGCTCCCTCAAAGGCTTGCTGGACTGCAGCCGCGCGAACGTGGAACTCAACGCCCCAACCGGGTCCTGGTTCAACGCGTTGTACTGCGTGGGCAGGGACACCTGTTGGTTGTCGTTGAGAATAATAATCATGTTCGTGTCCAAGTACCCCGCGTTGTTCATGGCTTCATAAGCCATCCCGCCCGTAATCGCCCCATCTCCTATAATGGAAATGACGTGGTTCGTCTTGCCCTGCATATCCCTCGCCACCGCCATCCCCAGCCCGGCGCTGATTGACGTGGACGAGTGCCCGGCCCCGAAGCAGTCGTACGGGGATTCGCTCCGCTTGGTGAACGGGCTCAGGCCGTCCGTTTGCCGCATGGTGTTCATCCTGTCCCGCCTTCCCGTGAGGATCTTGTGCGGGTACGCCTGGTGACCGACGTCCCAAATCATGCGATCTTCGGGCTGGTCGAACACGTAGTTCAGGGCGACGGTTAACTCGATAACGCCCAGCGACGACCCGAGATGGCCGCCCGTCTGCGAGACGTTGTAAATCAAATCCGCCCTGAGTTCCTTCACTACTTGCTGCAGCTGGTCCATATCCAGCGCTTTCAGGTTCGCGGGGAGGTGCACGGTGTCGAGCAAAGGCGTGGCGGGCTTGGTGGAAATGCGGCCGTAGCCTTCGATCTGTGCGGGTGAATTTGGGGGGGAAAAATGGTCAGTTTCGGGCAAGCAGGTGACGAAACACGTTTCACGAACGCAATCGTGCGTGGCGTGTTGGGGTGGGTTGGGCGCGCGCGGCGAGCAAAAGGGTTTGCGTGTTTCGTTCGCGGCACAGGGTTTGCCCCAACGTGAACCACTCCACGTACCCCTAGGATTTCGCCCTCCTCCAGCTCGGACTCGGGGACGTCAACGGAGGACTCCGCGCGCACGGCGCCGATCCTTCGGTTTTTGGACAACTTGGGGGCGGCTGATTTGCGCGACGCGTTGCTTCGGCGAAGCGCGCGGCACCCAACGCCGCCAGAGCTTCTGCCGAGGAACACGGGGGTGCGCGCGCACGGCGCGGCGCACGTCGCAAACATCTCTCGCGTTCTGGCTCGCGTAGGCGTCAAACGCGCGAGTCAATGCGACGTGGACAGGACGTAAGCAGCTCTCTCTATCCGTCACTCTTTTTCCGCACCACATCATCACCAAAGCGAAAAGCGAATCCGGCGAGATTTCCTGCGTCACTGCGATTTTGCGGCGATCGAGCAAAGTTGATCGCTCATCGGCGCGTTTCAGGTATCAAAAACTAGACAAACCGGTCAACCTGACAGGATCACCTCTTTGGAAGGCGCGATTTTGAAAGGCACTCGCTTTTTGTTTTTGCGTGACCCAAAGCTGCTCGGCTTTCGCCAAAACGACGTGAAAAGCTTTTGCCATCTCGAGCCGTTGCCAGTGCGCGTCGCTCTTCGCGTGATGGAAGCGACTACTCTCCGGGCGGGTGCCCAAGGGAGCCTGGTGGCGACGCTGCGGCGCGCGTCACACGCGGAGACGCAATGCCTGTCCCTCTCGCTGCGTCCCACCGCGAACGCGGCGCCGAGGAAGCCGAGACACGATAAACCTATCCACGGGTACGTGTTTGTTTTGTCATCTTTCGTCTCCCCATCGCGTGCCTCTTCCTGTGCGCCGACGCTGACGATACTCCCCAATACTGCCCACCTCACCACAGAGCGTTCAACGTCACACACAACCGGTCGTTCCAACTCGGAAGCCTCGGGCTCTCGGGCGCGGCGGTCACCGGCGGCGACGGCACATTCGACTACGCGCAGGTGAGGATCGCGTGAATGCGCGCACCCATCATTGTTTTTTTTCGAGGCTTGGAGGATGGAAGGAAAGCTTACGCAGGAAGACTTGAAGTACTCGAGCTCCACTGAAAGAATGCCATGCACGATTTGATTTACTCACCACTATTCCTACGTTACCTCCCACACCACAGGCTTCCGATTCCAACGAGGGTTTCGTTCCCGACGACTTCGTTTCGGAAGACGGCGACGCCGACGTCCGAGAAGTCGCGACGGAGGAAACTCCGCAAAAGCGCGTGATGTGTTTGATGAGCGACACGGGTGGCGGGCACCGCGCGTCCGCGCAGGCGTTGCGGGACGGTTTCGAGACTCTTTACGGGGACAAGTTCGACATCAACGTCGTGGATTTGTGGACGTCGTCGTCGCCGTGGCCGCTTTGTAACATGCCCAAGTCGTATTTTTTCCTCGTGAAGAACCCGTGGCTTTGGCGGTTGAGTTTCCGTTCCAGCGAACCGAAGATTCTTCACGAAGCCATGTTCACCGGGTACACCGCGATCGTGGGCCGAAGGTTCGCACAGGCGTTCAGTGAGTATAAGCCGGATTTGATCGTCTCCGTGCACCCGCTGATGCAGCACGTGCCTTTGAAAGTTTTGGCGCGCATGAAATCGATGCCGTCCTTCGCCGCGGCCAAAGTCCCGTTCGCCACCGTCGTCACCGACCTCACCCGGTGCCACCGAACCTGGTTCCACAAAAACGTGGACCGGTGTTTCGTCGCCACGCAGCTCGTGGCCGCGCAAGCCATGCGTTGCGGCTTGAAAGCGAAACAACTTGCCTGCCACGGCTTGCCCATCCGCCCCGCGTTCATGTAAGTATTTCCCAATAACCACATTCCACTGACTGATTGCCCATACAAGACTGACATTTATTTTATTTCAATCAGGACGTGCCACGCGCGCGCGAAGCCGGCGATCCGGGCGGAGCTGTCCATGGACACACAGGCCAAGACCGTGATGTTAGTCGGTGGGGGCGAAGGGATGGGGAAACTGGAGCAGATTGCGGAGGCCCTGGAACGGGCGCTGGCGCCGAGTGACCAGATTGTTTTGATTTGCGGCAAAAACGCAAAGCTCGCGCAAAAGCTTACCGCCAAAAAATGGAAAACTAAAGTGTGCGTCCGCGGGTTCGTGAACAACATGTCCGAGTACATGTCCGCGTGCGACTGCATTATTACGAAAGCGGGCCCTGGAACAATCGCCGAGGCGCTGATTTGCGGCCTACCAATAATGCTCAACGGCTTCATCCCGTGCCAAGAAGCGGGGAACGTGTCGTACGTTTTGGAAAACGGCGTCGGGGCGTACGACGAGGACCCCGACGCGATGGCGAAAATAGTCGCCGGCTGGTTCGCCCTTGACGGAGAGGTGCTGGAAGAGATGAGCGCGAAGGCGAAACTGCTGGGACGGCCGGAAGCCACGTTCAACATCGTAAGAGATTTAGCGGACATGGCGTGCGGAGCGTAACAGAGAAGGAGGGAGGGATGACGAGAGGTAGAACGAGAGGAAGTAATTTGGAAGTACTTTTTGGACGTATAAATTCTTGGTCGCACGCATCGAGATCTTTTTTCGTTTTACGGCTCTGTTGCGGAATTCTCTATGCGCAAGCAGTCGGAAACTTTTGGACTCAAGATGACGTCTTTCGTGCCGTGTGGGGTTTTGGGAGGAGACGCGTGCGTGCTGTCATCATCCCGACGTGTAGTGTCACACGCGCGGACGCAGGTCGTCGCACGCGCAGGACAAATAGGATGTCTCTCGCTGCCTCGGTGCGTTTGCGTTTTTGGGGTTTGATCTGGTTCCAGTGATTGGCGCGCGCGCGTGTATCACCGGCATTCCGCGTCGACGGCGCGCGCATCTCCGACTAACCGCCCGCGATCCCACTTTTCGTGTTCTTTCCCTGTCACAGGCTGCCGCTGCGAGGGTCGCGCCGCGCAATGGACTGAGCTCGCGCAGGCGCGTGGCGCCCGGAGCAGTCGTGCTGCGCACCGCGCCTCGCTCCAAAACAGTAGCGCGATCCGCCGTATACACCCCCCTGAAGATCCAAGCGGTACGTCGGTGGCAAAAAACCCGAAATCGCGCGCTGTTGCGAAGGCTCTCCACGTGAAAGTTCCCTTGGTTTTTTTCGCCACCGTCCGTCGTCCGTCCGCGCTACGCACCTGATACGCGTCAGTTGCGACTACTACGCCGCCAAACACCTCGCACACCAAGCTAACCTCCACACCCACACCGTTGTCTTTCCAAAAAAAAAAAGGTGATTCCCTCGATGCAAGGCGACGCCGCGAACCAAAGCCCGCCTGATTTGCCGAGCTTCATTTTCAAGGAGCGCATCGTGTACCTTGGCATGACCCTGGTGCCGAGCGTGACTGAGTTGATTTTAGCCGAACTGCTTTACCTGCAGTACGAGGACAACGCGAAGCCTATTTACCTTTATATTAACTCCACGGGTACGTCCCGAGAGGGACAGAAGTACGGGTACGACACGGAGGCGTTTGCTATTTACGACACGATGAAATACGTCAACCCGCCGGTGCACACGGTGGCCGTGGGCACGGCGTGGGGCGAAGCCGCCATGTTGTTAGCGTCGGGCGAGAAAGGCCACCGAGCCGCGCTGCCAAGCGCGTCCATTATGATCAAACAACCAATCAACGCGTTCCGAGGCCAGGCCACGGAGCTTGAAATCCAACGAGCGGAAATCAGAAACACGAAAAGGCAAACCCTGGAGCTCCTCTCAAAAGGCGTCGGGAAGACGTACGAGGAGATTGAAAAAGATATCAACCGGCCGAAATATTTCAACCCGTGGGAAGCCGTGGAGTACGGCCTGATCGACCAGGTGCTGGATGGGAAGTCGAAGAAACCCTAGGGGGGGGGTAGGGTATTGGCGGGATATCGGTAGCAGGGGTTGGGTCGAGATTTTGGGGGTTAGGGAGGGTGGTTGCGTGAAGAGTGTGATGGGCTCATCTTGAAATCAATCAAAATCGATTCATTCGTTTTTATTTTCTTTCCCGAAATCTCGTGAAACGCTTTTCTGGGAAGCCTCGACGCACAACGACGCGCACACGCCACCCTTCGTGATGTCTTCCAACGCGCCACACAACGCCGATACTCTCGCGAACGGTGCTGTCTTGACCGGCACTACTCCCGCGAGCCTTGCCGACGCGGGCGAGGCCATCCCCGACCTTCCCGACCACCTCGTCGCCACTCACATTCTGAGATCTGCGTATTTCGACGACCCCGTAGATCTCGCACGGCTCCGAGCGGTGAGCCGCGCGATGCGGGACACTGTGGCAGAAACGGGGCTGCGGTTTAGGGAGCTTAGTGAGTGAGAAGCCACGCACCCTGGATGTTTAAGCGTGTTGAAGCGCTGGCAACGGCAAGGTCGCCTGTCGCGTCAGGAATACCTTTGTCAGGCAGCGGCGAGGAGCGGACAGCTCGAAGAGTTGAAGGCGTTTCGCGAGAACGGCACACCGTGGGACGCAAACACGTGCACGATGGCGGCGAGGGGCGGGCATCTCGAGGTGCTGCAGTGGGCGCACGCAAACGGCTGCCCGTGGAACGAGATGACGTGCGCGGCGGCGGCGAAGGGCGGGCACCTCGAGATGCTCCAGTGGGCACGCGCGAAGGACTGCCCGTGGGACAAGGAGACGTGCTCAAGAGCGGCGGGTGGCGGGTACCTCGAGATGCTGCAGTGGGCGCTAGCGAACGACTGCCCGTGGGACGAGGAGATATGTTCGAGGGCGGCGCGTGGCAGGCATCTTGAGGTGCTGCTAGCGCTGATCGAGGCGGGCGTGAACGCAAGCATTGCGTCTGTTATTCGAGTTCGATCTGTCCGCTATGGACACCTTTCTTCTGCACCGGTGTACTGGGCAACACGGCTGTATTGGGCCGCTGAAGGAGACCACGAGGCAGTTGTGCGAACGCTTATTGGTGCGGGCGCGGACGCCAACGCGGGAAGTTATGGTTTCGAGCCGCTGATTTGTGCCGTTCAAAATGGCAACGAGGCAATGATGCAAGCGCTTCTTGATGCAGGCGCAGAGGTCAACACGACGAATCAAGAGGGCGAGACGCCGCTGTTTTGCGCCGCTGAAAATGGCAACGAGACCATGGTTCGGGCGATGAGAGTGGCGGGCGCGGACGTCAACGAGGCGGATTATCGCAGCTGCACGCCGCTGTACCACGCCGCTGTTAATGGCAATGAGGCGATGGTGCGGGCGCTGTTCGATTTGGGCGCGGACGTTGACAAGACAAACCTTCACGGCGAGACGCCGCTGTACCAGGCCGTTGCAAGTGACAACGAGGCGATGGTGCGGGCGCTGATCGAGGCGGGCGCGGACGTCAACATGGCATGGGATGACCCTGACAGCGGGACGCCGCTTTATCGCGCCGCTGAAAGGGGTCACGAGATGGTTGTGCGGGCGCTGATCGAGGTGGGCGCAGACGTCGACAAAGAGTCGGACAGTCACAATAGCACGACGCCACTGTACAGTGCCGCTGAAAGGGGCAACGAGGCGGTGGTGCGGGCGCTGATCGAGGCGGGCGCGGACGTCAACACGGATGGGGAGTCAGGTTCGCCGCTGCGTATCGCCTCTAAAGAGGGCCACGTGGCGGTGATGCGGATGCTGATCAAAGCGGGTGCGAACGTCAACAGGGCATGTGATTACATTGACAACGGGTATCTGCTGTATTGCGCCGCTGCAAGTGGCGACGAGCCGATTGTGCGAATCATCATCGAGGCGGGCGCGGACGTCAACAAGGCGACTGAAGACGGCGAGACGCCGCTGTACATCGCCGCTGCAAGTGGCGACGAGCCGATTCTGCGGATCCTCATCGAGGCGGGCGCGGACGTCAACAAGGCGACTGAAGACGGCGAGACGCCGCTGTACATCGCCGCTGCAAGTGGCGACGAGCCGATTCTGCGGATCCTCATCGAGGCGGGCGCGGATGTCAACAAGGCGACGGAAGACGGTTTGAAGCCGCTGTTTATCGCCACTTGTCACAGCCACGAGACGGTGGTGCGGGCGCTGATCGAGAAGGGCGCGGTCGTCAACACGGCATGGTATGCCGTTGATGACGGGACGCCGCTGTATGGCGCCGCTGAAGATGACCACGAGACGGTGGTGCGGGCGCTGATCGAGAAGGGCGCGGTCGTCAACAAGTCGGGGGATAACGGCATGACGCCACTATACATCGCCGCCAAAAACGGCCTCCAGACGATGGTGCGGGCGCTGATTCAGGCGGGCGTGGACGTCAACAAGACGATGGATGACGGCGCGACGCCGCTGTACATCGCCACTCATAAAGGCCACGTGCAAGTGGTGCGGGCGCTGATCGAGTTGGGCGCGGACGTCAACAAGGCAAGAAATGACGGCGCGACGCCACTGTACATCGCCGCTGAAACGGGCAACCGGGGGATGGTGCGGGAGCTGATCGATGCGGGCGCGGACGTCGACAAGGCGGATGCTGACGGCATGACGCCACTGTACATCGCCAAACAAAAGGGTCACAACGTGATGGTGTTGATGCTAATCGCGGAAGGCGCAAACGACAAGATTTGAAAAAGAGACACCGATGTACACAAATCTGCGCGGCTACCTCCGCGTCCACGTTTTCCCCGAGAACCCCGCGGGCATTGTTTTCACACCCGGTCCCAGGGTTGTTACTTGGGAAGAGACTTCCCGCCTCCTACAGTCACGAGCGATTTCACCATGTGAGGCCCCTCTAGCTCGTACCTGAGCTTACGTTAAAAAATGACGCGTCCCGACACCGGAAATCACGCTCTTTTTGTTCGTTTCAAGTCTCCTGTCGTAACGCTTTTCTCGGAAGCCTCGACGCACAACGACGCACAACGACGCGCACACGACACGCACACAAAACCATCCACTCGTCCAACGCGATGACCGGTAGGAAAGCTCGCGCGCGAAAGAAAAAGAGCGAGCGCCGCGATGCGAACGCGGCCAACACGGCCAACGCGGGCGAGGCTTTCCCCGGCCTCCCCGACCACCTCGTCGTCGCGGACATTCTCAGATCTGAGGCGCTGCGAGATCCCCTTCTTCTCGCGCGGCTACGCGCGGTGAATCACGCCATGCGCTCCGCCGTGGCGGTGACGGGGCGTGAGGTGAAGAATCCCGGGAATGATGCAGACGCGGCCGAGCTCGGATGTCTTAGCACACTGAAGCACAGGCAATCGCGAGGTCGCCTGACGCGTCGAGAATACCTTTGTCAGGCAGCGGCGAGGGTTGGAAATCTCGAAGAGTTGAAAGCGTTGCGCGCGAACGGCACACCGTGGGACGCAGACACGTGCGCGTTTGCGGCGAGGAGGGGATACCTCGAGGTGCTGCAGTGGGCGCACGCAAACGGCTGCCCGTGGGACGAGCGGACGTGCTCGTACGCGGCGAGGGGTGGGCACCTCGATGTGCTGCTGTGGGCGCGCGCGAACGGATGCCCTTGGGACTCTATCACGTGCTCGTGGGCGGCGGAGGGTGGGCACCTCGAGGTGTTGCAGTGGGCGCGCGCGAACGGCTGCCCGTGGAGTGAGTGGACGTGCTACGTCGCGGCCAAGGGCGGACACCTCGAGGTGTTGCAGTGGGCGCGCGCGAACGGCTGCCCGTGGGGTGAGTGGACGTGCTACTTCGCGGCCAAGGGCGGACACCTCAATGTGCTGCAGTGGGCGCGAGAGAACGGCTGCCTGTGACAGGAGGAAGCGCTGTACAGAGCCGCTCTTAACGGCGACAAGACGGAGGAGGTGCGGGCGCTGATCGCTGGCGTGGTCGTCAACATGATGACGGAGGACGTCGGGACGCCGCTGTACCTCGCCGCTCAAGAAGGCCACGAGGCGGTGGTGCTGGCACTGATTGAGTTGGGCGTGGACGTCAACAAGGCGGCCGATGACGGCGATACGCCGCTACACGTCGCCGCTCAAAAGGGTCACGAGGCGGTGGTGCGGGCGCTGATCGAAGCTGGCGCGGACGTTAACCTTGTGAATGTTGACGACGTGACGCCACTTTACTTTGCCGCTGCAATGGGCTACGAGGAAGTGGTGCGGGCGCTGATTGAGGCGGGTGTGGACGTCAACAAGGGATATGCTGGTGACGGCACGACGCCTCTGCTCTTCGCCGTTTTTAACGGCCACGAGACGGTGGTGCTGGCGCTGATCGAGGCGGGTGCGGACGTCAACACGGCGAGGAATGACGGCTTGACGCCGCTGTACAGGGCCGCTCGCGAGGGCCACGAGACGATGGTGCGGGCGCTGATCGAGGCGGGCGCGGACATCAACAATGCAATGGATTTCGTCCAGACGCCAATGTACATCGCCGCTCATAAAGGCGAAGAGGCGGTGGTGCGGGCGCTGATAGAGTTGGGCTCGGACGTCAACAAGGCGATGGATGACGGCTGGACGCCGCTACACGTTGCTGCGCAAAACGGCCACGAGGCGATGGTGCGGGCGCTGATCGAGGCGGGTGCGGACGTCGACAAGGCGGATGATGACGGCGTGACGCCGCTGTACATTGCCGTTGAAAAGGGTCACAGGACGGTGGTGCGGACGCTAATCGAGAAGGGCGCGGACATTAAGATCGGCTCGACGCCGCTGTACATCGCCAAACAAATGGGTCACCATGCGGTGGTGCGGGCGCTTACCGAAGCGGGCCGCGCAAACAACAAGATTTGATAAAAAGACACCGATGTACAAAAATCTGCGCGGCACCTCCGCGTCTACTAAAAAAACTCACCCTCTTTCTAAACTAAACCTCACTCCACTTTGCTTTCCTTCGCGAGGCTGTGTATTAACGAAACCGGCGCTTTGTATTTCTCCAGCGCGTCGAGAAGTGTTTCGGGGGTGTCGCCGACGACGACTATCGCCCGCGCTTCAGGTCGAATAAAACCGCTCTCCGTGGATTGATCTAGAAACGAAAGGAACAAATCGAAAAACCCACCCACGTTCAGCACCCCAACCGGTTTCGAGTGGTACCCCAGCTGCTGCCACGTGATCATCTCAAGCAGTTCTTCCAAGGTTCCGAACCCACCAGGCATCGCGATGAACGCATCGCTCGCGCTCGCCATCGCGGCTTTGCGCTCGTGCATGTCCTTCACCACGACAACCTCGCCCACGGCGTCGCCTGATACCTCCACGGGCTCCAGTGCGGTGGGGATGATGCCCA
>Ga0302136_1000480_pt1 | contig 19241 bp, 24 predicted proteins | sample CBN3_20m_MG_FD_203116 | JGI IMG/M metagenome (GOLD analysis project Ga0302136, IMG submission 203116) | Marine microbial communities from Western Arctic Ocean, Canada - CBN3_20m | ecosystem: Environmental > Aquatic > Marine > Oceanic | place: Canada: Western Arctic Ocean | collected 2017-09-15
AAATTTCAAGATAATTCTTAAAAAATTTCAAGAAGTTGTTAAAAAATTTCAAGATAATTCTTGAAAAATTTCAAGATAATTCTTAAAAAATTTCAAGGAGTTGTTAAAAAATTTCAAGAATAATGTTAAAAAATTTCAAGAATAATGTTAAAAAATTTCAAGAAGTTGTTAAAAAATTTCAAGAAGTTGTTAAAAAATTTGTAGACTTTCTTGAAAAATTTCAAGAATAATGTTAAAAAATTTCAAGAATAATGTTAAAAAATGAAAGAAACTATTTAATGGAAATTATAAAATGTATATGTATTATTTTTTAATATTCAATGCCTTCTCTGTGTACTTTGCTTCTCAAGTTCTTCAAGAATCTTCCGTTATAAATTCAAAATCTCATAATAGCGTGACCCAATACAATATTACATATAATGCATTATATAGTATTTTAGTTGTTTTGGGGCTTCACCAGCTCCAATCTATACTGTTGGATAAAAAGCGTCAAAAAATATTATATACTTTATGTTGTCATATAGGAGCTATAACATTTGCTCTCGCTGGTGAATATGGACCTTTAAGAGATTTCGCACTTACGCCTGGTTTCTGGAAACGTTTACCATTAAAAGGAAAGATTATTATAGGGGCATTAGCTTCCGTTATTGCAACACTTGTTTTTATTCAAGGATTCCGAGCTAAAAAAAGAAAGAAGTGTAATAAGCAATGGTTTCCGTGGACCGGCCTTGTAATAATTTGGTTTGTTTTATGGGTCACCGTGTTTAAGACACATAAATACGTTCATGTTCACCATGCCCTTTTTGCTGGATTTTTTTCGTGCTGGTTTTGTGATTTTACGTCCACGTTGGATATTATTGTGAATGCTATTTTGACTGGTATTGTCATAGAAGGAATCGATTTTTATGGCATTGGCGAACTTACATTGTTTATATTCACACCATATGTTAAAATATATTATGTTGGTATTCATTTGGCATGGTTATTAACATTTATATGCTTGGTATGGACCATTATAAAAAGTAAATCTAATAAATTATAATTTCCATAAAATTTTGTTAGTCGTTCTTTGGAATCGTTTAAACATCTAGTTTTCAAAAGGTGCCTGTCACCTAGACAATCTCCTGTGTCAAACAACGGCCTTGTCATCAGACATAATGGTTTCAGATATATCGATGTTTTTAAGTTCATGACATGGTTTATGTTGATTTATATAACATCTATCGTATTAATCCACCATATCGTACACTACCTAATAATTCACCATCTTCTAACCAAAAAACAACCCCATGATCTAATAAGGGTTAGCTTTAATGAGTCCTGCTGGTTTCGTAGTATATGAACTCATGGATAGGGGCTTATTTGTTTTCTACCCATGGCTGCCCATTGGTCTCCGTTTCGCTCAACTCTTTTAAGAGTTCCTTTTTGTTTATTTTCGTATTCTAAAAGTGTCATTCCTGGACTTTCTCCCGATTCTTGTATCCAATATGTAACATAATTTTCCCAGCATGTTGTATTTACTTCTATATGTTTCAGATAATAAAAATCAAAATACAATTCGATGTCTGATATGTCAACTTGACAAGGGGTACCTTTTAAAAAGCTTTGACATGTGCCTATACAAGTCGTCAACCCCTTACAATCATATTCTTTACATGTCGAAGCTCTTAATGCTAACAATCCAACGGTCAATAATATCATATATAAATAATAAAATGTTATTATACCATTTATTTGTGTTTATTTGGATTATTCTGGTAGAGGTGGTACAATAGGCTCTGCCCTTGTGATTGGTATCACCATTTTTTGAAAACGCTTCCACTCTTTGATAGCTTTTCTTTTAGCAGATAATCTTGAATGTAACCCCAAATCTATATCTTCGTGTTTTTCGTACCAATAAATGGCTTTCCAGAACGCATCTCTATCTTCTGTTTTCCATAAGTAATCATTTAATATGGTCCTTTGACCGTATGTATAAATATATTCTGCAGCTTCTTTTATAGATGCAGATTTGACATAATTGCCTTTCATATTTAAAAAATCGTCAAAAGACATTAGTCCAACCCACATGCTATTTATAATTCTTTTTAGTTCCAGGAAATTTCTTTAGATTTTTTTAAATTTCAGAAACTATTTAAACAAAAGTCTATATAGTCAACATGTTTAGTCAACACGTCCATACAAAAACTATGTCTTACCCGTCGTCTTATAGAGCCAGAATGACTTCAGAACGGTTCGCAGTGACATTTTGCGAGGCTACTGTGCATGCTGGGGGTGTTGGTCAGGGTGCTTCTGGTAAAATGGCCGCGATGGGTCTTTCTCCTTCTGAGTTTAAAACAATTGCCACTGGAATTAATATGGCCGGTGGAGAAGCTGAAATTGTTCCTCTTTCTACATGTGGTTGGACGCCTCCCGCATCTGGAAAATGGACGTCAAAAGTAAAAGAACATTCTGGAGAACGTTCTATGGACGATTTGGAAGCTTCTGTGCTTATCTGGAGGGGTGGTGCTGACTTTATCCTCGATCAACATGGGATTGAGAATGGTGCGAATCGTTTGTTTGAGGAACAGTGTTCATTTCCATATGACCGTATGTATGAGAATGTGCGCCAGCATAAGATGCTAAAGAAGAACGCGCGTTATAACATTGAATTTGGTGACGTTGGACAACAACAAGGGTTTCCTAGCATTGGGGCAACTGTTCCAGACATTCATGCTCCGGATTTTGAGACAAATATAGCGGCATATCAGGAGCTGGTATCTTCTTATAATTTGGTCGATCCGAGAACGATGAAACCGTTTATAAACCCACTATCGGACAAGCAGGTCAACCCTGCCCGTAGAAGTGAGTGGTTGTCCTATGTTCAGGCCTTTACGCCTCCACAGCCTGTCAAATATTTTCAAACGATTCGTGAAGGCGATTGTACTTCAACTGTCAAGGCGTTTGGCGAATTGCCTTTGTTATCTATGATTCGAGAAGAATTGGGCAAATTATCGCCAAAAACTGTTGGATTGAACGCAGAAGGCAATCATTATTTCGGCCCAAAATCGAATATTAATTATCATGGCGATGCTGAGCGCAAGATTATTATCTGCCTCTGTTTGGGAAAAACGACAGAGTTAGTGTATCAGTGCCGTTTTCCGGAACCAGATGCTGCCATAAAACAGCGGTTAGCGGCAACTTTGAGGGTGAATCATGGTGATATTTATTTCATGTCTGAGAAAGCTGGCGGCTATGACTGGGGTTTTGGCCGTAATCAATGGCCTGAACCTAGGTTTGTGCATGGTGCGGCATTTGAGAAGCGAACGTTGGATGCATTTATGGATAAGAAAGTATCTAAAAAACAACGTAAAAAATAATTAAAAGACCTATTGTTCTAAATCGTATAGGTCTTGTAATGATTGTATTTGTTTACCGTTTGGTAATAGGTGGTCTGGGCTATTAAAAAGATAATTCGTATCCCATAGTATAGTTTTATACATTTGGTGACGCTCTTCTAACCATTGTTTATCGTTTTGATTGAATTCAAAAAAAAGTGATACCCCCTGACTCTCACAGTATTTCTTCCATTCTACAAACATGTTGTATATTCTTCCATGCTCTGGCAAACATTCTTCCAGTTGTTCTGCTGTAATTTCAACGTATTCTGGATGATCCACTGGCAAATAATGAAGTCCAATATCTTTTACCACTGGACCTTCTCTGGTCATAACGGGAATTTTCTTGTATTTTTTGTTCCAAAGCCCAATAACAGGGATAGTGTTCCACCAGTCATATCGCCCGTGTTTACCTGTTTGTTTTGCATAGCCATTAATTTCAAACATGTGGTCTCCTGCTCCAGAACTAATCATTCCTGAAATAACACACTGATTATCTTTTTCGATATCAAAAATGCGTTTTTTCGCTCCTTTGTCTGCCGCAGTAGGGCGATGGTTTGTGGTAATGTATCCAATAGGTGGTGGCAATCTAGCTTTCCTATATAGAAATTGTGTAAAAAAGTAAGTTTGATCAGACCATCTGGCAATGGCCGCGTTTACAGTTGCTTCTAGTGTTTTGTATTGTTTTTTATCTTTATCAGAACCTGTCAAATGTGCGCGCCTATTTTTATTGATATCGCGTTGTGTTTTATTCGGCAATTTTCTATTTCTTTGTTCCTTTTTAAATTTTTCGTACATGGTTGGATCTATTGTATGGGGCCATTCGTTCCATTCTTTTAAGAATTGTTCCTCTGTTTTATTGTTTTTTTCGACTTCTAGCCTTTTTACATCATTAAAAAAACTTTGGAGAGTCCCCGTTTCTTCCAATGGAGTACACCATTTCTTTGCCCTAAATTTAGTATAATCGTCTATACGTTTAAGGTCACCCGTCCCGATTCTTTTATATCTGAACAGGAACCATTTGTTGGTATTGCTTTCTCTTTTTAAAATGCCATACTGATACTCCTCTTTATTTGTTGTCATTTGAACTTTCCAAATTTTAAATGACAAATGGGGTTTAATAACTTTTTTAGAAGATTCGTCTAAATGTTCCTTTAAAGTCGTAGGCCACCACGTCTGAGTCCCGGTATCCCAAAATATAGATTTTCCATTATTAGTGTCATCAATGTCGGGTGGTGTTTTGCTAGGTTTGTTATTTAATGCAAATGCATTTTCCAAAGCCAATTTTTGTGACAAATCATAGCTAGGTCCCAACATTCTAGTCCTCCGTCTTCTTGGTTTATCATCATTTTTCGATGCACTTCCTTTATGGACATATTTATGAAATGATGACATTATGTTAATCAATTTAGAACTTATATATGACAAAAATGAAATGTTTATTTTAAATACATGAGTGCTTTTTCATATACGGTAAAAGATAGAGAATTGACAATCACAGATCTTATAGCTGTGATTCTAAATCCTGTCCACAAACGCCCCTCCGAAAAAGCTTTTTCAAAAGTAATTTGCTTAGACAATTGTCTTGTTTTTATGGTATCTAATGGAAAACTTAAAGTCCAATTTGCTAGACCTGCCATCCCACCGGCTATAAAACTCCCGTAATCATCTCTAAGTGCATGATATGTAGAAAAATAAGCAGCCGTTGCTATTGTTTCTTTTCCAAAAGTAGCTCCTAGGCCCTTTATTCCTTTAAACATTTTAAGTCCTTCCAAAGGTTGTCCTGTTTGTTTTCTTACAGTAAACATATCTATTCCATAAACGATCGGAGCGATGACTGCGCCTGTAAATATTCCGGATAATACATAACTATTTGTATGTTGATACGTTCTATCCTTTAATGGAAAAATAATCATATTAAATCCAATTGAAGAAAAAAATGGATATTTGACTCCTCTATAATATCTTTTAAAGGGCAATGGAAACCATTTTTGATTATTTTGTTGGAGACATTTGACGGTTAAAAATGGAAATCCGATAATTGTTTCTGACCAACCTGCAGCTGCTCCTGCAGCAAAGTCCATAATAACTTTCTTTTTGTTTATTTATACACTTTTCTATATTTTTAAAAAAAATCAATAAAATGACACATATGTGTTTTTAAAGTATAAAATTGAATATAATGCTCATAAAAAAAATGTTACTCTTCTCTGATCTACATTTATCGCCAAAAACATTCGAGACGTCGATGGCTGTTTTAAGACGTGTCCATAAAGAAGCGGTTTCTAAGAATATAACGATAGGGTTTTTGGGCGATTTCTTTGATCATGTATATAATAAAGGAACATTACCCGTTGATATTCTTAACGATTTGTTGCGTTTTTTCGCGGACGAATGGACCGTCCCGATGATCATGATTCCTGGAAACCATGATTATTTTGATGCTTCCGAAACAGAACACGGTCTTACACCGTTCAAATATGCTTCAAAACATATCACCGTAATTGACGAACCAGTTGTGGTGGACCAATGTTTGTGGATGCCTTGGAGAAGGGATCCGGTCCAATGTAAACACATTATAGATGCTTATCCAAATGTAAAGGCTATTTTTGGTCATTTTGATATAATAGGGTTTAAATTAAATGCAAAAAAAATATCTTCAGAAGGGTTGTCTGTGAATATGTTTCCTAAAGATATACCTATTTATACGGGCCATTACCACACGCCCCAAACACATGACAATATTAGGTATTTGGGGTCGCCTTATCAATTAACACTCTCAGAGGCGGAAGATAAAAAGGGACTGGTTCTTTTAAATAGTGAAAAGACATTTATAGGAACTATACCTATATCAATCGGGCCAAAATTATATAACTGGAATTGTGATGCTTTTTTATGTAGACACGACGAATTGAAACAAAACGATAGAGTATCTGTACCAGAAGACGAATCTACAATCGAATTAATTTCAAAAGTTCGAAAAAGAGGTGTTCTTGTTCATATAAAACGAGAAATTAAAATGGAACCGTCGAGAATCGCAAAATCAGAACATTTAACCGAAACGGAGTTATTAATAAAATTTGCACAGATTCAAGACATCGATAGAAATTCCGAAGCTTTTAAGCTTATGTACAATCGATTAAAAATGGAAACCACTGCTGGATACAGAGAATCTAGTGTGAATAACGTAGTGCCGTATAAAATGAATATTACAGGGTTTGGTCCATTTTCGGGCCCGTTATCGATTGCTTTGGATGGTCAGGGGTTTACACTCGTGTCTGGTGTAGATTCCGATTCAAGTGGGTCGAATGGTACTGGTAAATCTATGATTACAGCAGGGGCATTATTATGGGTATGTACTGGCTTTTTAGACGGTCGCTGTGGTATGACATTTGGGAATGGTTCATCCGTGATTCACAATGGTCATTCATTTGCTTCTATTACACTATCTGGTACTTCAGAAAATAAATCTTTCGAAATAACTCGTACCATTTCAGTTCAACCCAAAAAGCATACTATAGAAATAAAATTAGACGGAAACAATATAACTCGCTCGACGGTTGCAGCAAGTCAAAGAGCTATTGCGTGTGATATATTTGGACTTGATATATCTGGGTCTGAATTGTGGAATTGGTTGCTTCGTCACTGTTGTTGGTCGCAACAATCTGTTGTTCGTTTTTGCAATGCAAATGACACACAAGCAAAAAAAGAAATACAAACGCTAGCCAATATGGATCTATGGTTGGCTTTATCCAAATGGTCTAAAGAAGAATTTAAGGAAACAAAATCAAAATTAGAGTCTATTGAAATCAAAGTAGATAAAATAAATACTGAGTTAGACACAACTGTAGAACGCCATAGTCAACGAGTTAGAATGGCTTATGATTGGCAAATTGAACATTTAAGACGTATAGAAGAGAATCAAAAAGATATTGATTCTCTACAAGTGTCGGTGGACCGATCAGAATTACCATCTTCAAAACCAACAATGCCAAATTCATCTACTTTGAAATCTTTTCGGAGAAATCTCAGAGATGCCAGAGATTGCCTAATAAGATCTCAAATGCGCCTAAAAACCATTCAAGACACACTACCAGAAAAATGGGAAATGTATAACTATGAAAAAGTTGATAAGGTAGATTATACCGAAATAGAACGTCTCGACCAACGTCTCGACCAATGTAAAACAACTATGTCGGCCCGCCGCGCACAAATGTCCCACCACCGCGAACAATATGAAACATTTAAAGACAAAGGTACTTGTTCTACGTGTCATCGTCCTTTTGAGGATGATCCTAATAGACATGAACATCTTTCAAATATCCATACAACATTAGAAACAGCAAGAATGCAACATGCTAAATCTGTTTCCGTATGGAAAAATGCTGTGGAAGAATTGAAAAATAAAAAAAAAATGTTCAAAGACTATAATGAATATTTGGACGTTATTGGAAAAATAGAAACAATAAAACGCATTAAAAAAGAAATTGTACAATCTTCAGTGGGAGAATTACAGTTAACCGTTCAATCTTTGGCAGAGACATACGAAAAAGATAATAAATTATATCTCGAATATCAACAAATCGAGAGTGTTCGACACGATCTAACAGGTGCACTACTGATATTAATAAGAGTTCAAGAACAATTGTCATTAGAACAAAATCCCCACGATATTTCCGAAACAGATATCGAAACATTGCGTAAAAGATTAAAAGAAAAAGAAGACGAAGCTTCTTTTAAGAGGATTTATCATCAAAGGTTGAAGCAAATTGTAAAATGGTCGGGTCCAAGAGGAATACAAACATATGTAATGGAAGATTGTATTCAAAAATTAGCCGGGACGGTTACATTTTGGCTCCAGCGTTTTTTTGGTCCCGAGGCAAGCCTCCAATGTTCGTTTGATATGAAAGAGAGATTACAAAGACAAGTTAATGTTCCTGGATTTACCGGTGTTATGTCAGGTGGTCAATGGCGACGCGTTGAATTAGCTTCTTTTATGGCTTGGAGATCTATGAAATCTACAAAATGGCCTTTGTTAATTATGGACGAATGTTGTACATCCATGGACGAACTTGGTATACAACACGTGCAAGAAACATTAAGAGAATGGTGTGAAGAAGATTCATCGAGGACTTGTTATTTTATTACGCACGAACCTGGTCAACATCGAGATACATCTATTTATCAAAATCATATGCAAATTCAACGTAAACGGGGAAGGTCATCTTTAATTGATCATAGGTTTAATAAAAAACAAAGAAAAAAATAGTATAAATGGTGTTTTAATAAAAAAGAATGGACGTTTATTCATACAGATATACATGTAAAAGCTGGTATTGGTATACTTCTACTGGAATACGTAATTTCTATTCAGAATCTGAATTATTGCCTGAAAAAGCTATTTTGGCAGCCAAAAAAGACGCTGAACACACACATGGTACTTCTGACTGTGATGTACAATTGCTTCAAAAATTTAAAATGACAGTAACAGACGTGGAGACTTTTCCTGCTATGGCCGCACAACCTTTGCACCAAATTCATGAAAAATAATTAAAGTCTATCGTCAAAATCTTCTCCATCATATTCTATATGTATCTCTAATGGCAATCTTTCTGGTTCTTTTGTCCAATCGTCATACATTTCTGTCATGGTTTTAAATGTTCTATGTGTAGAAATTCCTAAACACCATTTGAGACTGGTATAAATGACCAATGCAGATGAAATACATGGCAATGAAAATGCCAATAATATGGAAGATGTATATTTATTTAAAATAATCAAAACGGAACATGTGATAGACGTACCCCAAAAAAACTCAAATTTTGTCAATTGACCAGTTTCACAAAGAATATGCAATGTAATACACACTGTCCAAATTGTACTTTCTTTTATTATCGATAAAACGGTTGTTTTGTCCTCAAGTAATTCCACAATTCTCAAAATAAACATCAGACATACTGGAACAGTAGTCATGTAATTTAATTCTTCCAAAGGCAAACGTATTGACATATATTGGAACATGACCCAAAAACTAATACATGTAAGGTGAACGTGTGCTAACCATTCTCTCCCATTAAGTATAATAACATAACATGCGCAAGTACCAACTACTGTAACTATACTACTAAGTAAAATGCCCGCCAAAAGACCTATCACGAGAATGTTGGCTATTTCTAAAGCATCAGATAAAATAAGTCCGCAGAATGCTATATTTATACAAGACCAAACAATGGTTTCCCATTTTTCATGTTGTTTCAAAGCATCTAGTCTCACTATTGTTTGTATTTGTAATAAAGAAATAATACATATAGATATCATGGTACATAACAATGATATAATGGGAATGTATGTAGTCCATGTATTATAAAGATATCCCAAAAGAAACCAATTATAACAAAATAAAATGTACAATACAAAAATAAAACGATCAAACAACATTGAACAATACGAATACACTTAAATATGAAACCCTGTCAAAATTATAGAATATATTAATATTATTCTTATATTATGTACAATGTATTTTTAAAGTTGTAGGAATGAATATATTTGATCTTAAAAATGTAATTTTTGGAACATTGAAATCCCCACTGGGTTATTTAAACGATAGAATGGCCGATAACAATACGAACCCTGATTCCGCGACAGTTTATAATAACAGTGTATATTTTAATGCTGGGGACAATGATTGGTACACATCAACAGATAATGTTATGCTGAAAAAGGTCAATATTAACCAATTTAACTCAGAAGAACATAGTTGTTCTTTTGAGGTTTCGAAAGATTGGATTCGAAAAACAATTGACCAATTAAAAGTTTGTGCAAATATTGTATACAAAAATAATCTTATTCCTTATATTTGCAATCAACATGGGTCCTTTGATTCATTTTGGAAACAATGTGGGGTTCCATCACATAAAATTAACGTGACCGAATATGCTTATACTCGCAGAGGTCATCAAAAACAGTTTGTTAATGTTTTTGATGACATTAATAAAGAAATGACTGGTAAATTGTCTATTGTACAACAATCAATGGTTAGAATGACCCTTCGGTGGGTATTTTCAGTTTCTGGGTCTGATCCAGAATCAATTCACTACGGATTTCGTCCTTATATTTGTATGGGAATTCGAGTTCTTCAAATGGGTGATAATCCTCTAATGATTACTTCGCCATGGTCTTGGTCTTCCTTGTCTTCAAAAACAATGTCTTTTCCTATGTACAAATCATTTTTGGTCAAGACACCAGCTCTTAAAATTATATCTACATTTGGACCCAAATTTAAGGTAGATTGGTCACAAAAAAAAGATTTTAAAAATGCTATGGATACTTTTCATATGTTGATGGGAGTTGATCCATGGGACGGTACTATTCATCTCAATACGTCAAAGACCGTACGCGCTGGAGCCTTCGTGATCGCGAAGATCGGAGCCACAAAAAACAACACAAACATCCTGTGGCAGACTGAGAAGTTTCTACTGATGAACCCTCGGACCCCACCCTCTCAAATGCAAGGGTGTCCAATAGAGAAGAAGGCGACAAAGAAGGTGGGCACGAAAAGGGATGGCGACAATATGGACAATTTTTCTGTTTCAAAAACCAAGCGCTTATGCACTTCAAATGGTATTGATGACCACAATTCAATGTGACGCTAGTCCACATCTTTGTCAAACAAACTGGACAATCTTCCACGTCAAAAAGAAGAGGATTAATGGTTTCAACATTTAGACGAGAAACCATATATGTTTATATGACAATTACAATAAATAGGTGATATTAAAAACAATAAATATATGTGGTTCTTTTTTGCATTTGTATCTCTGTTTTTAGAAACGACAACAGATTTATAATAAATGTAATTATATTTGTTTAGATGTATATGGAAGTAGTCTGGAAAATTAATAATGATGAATAGGCGTATCTTTGTGTTCGTATACACCTTTCCATTGTCTCGTTTTTTTTATGGGTGTTTTCAATTTCAATTTTTGAACAAATTTTCTTTTAGGGAATTTTAAATGATCTTCTGTCAATATTTCAGTTGCGTCGGGTTTAGAAGCCAAATAAATAGCTTGCAATAAAAGAGAAAACATTCAGTTTTTAAATATATGACTAAATACCACAAAAAATAAGTTTGATACGGAAGTAAAAAATAAATTCAATATATTTAGTCATATATTATATTTAAATACAAATGACTAAATTATAGATATATTTTCTATGTCAGAATTTGAAGTAGTTGAAGCATTCCTTACATATACAGAATCAGTTGATACACACAACGATTTCAAACAATATTGGTCACAAATGTGGAAACCAATCACACAGAAGTGTCTAGGTGTAGCTAAACACCAATTCGTAATGAAAAAAGCCTTTGAATTATTCAAAGGTAAAATAATTCTTAGCGAATTCAAGAATAAAAAATATAGTTGGTTTAATATTTTTGTACGAAATGACGAAGAGAACACACTGAGAACGTTATGTGAACATGCTGGGTTAATTTATGAGGAATTCGTGTTTTATGGATTTGAACATCATAAAAACCGATGTAGGAAATATTTTAGCAAATTAAATAGATAATTATTCATATATTTTTTCAGAACTACCAAAGTGTATTTTATTGTAAAATATAATACTTTAAACCTCCCCAAATATCTGTGCCAATGTATCTGACAATTCTAAAATAATAATAACAAACACTGCCCAAACACTCAAATCGGCAGTCAATAGTGGAATAAACTGTTTGTCCCACAACATTGGAAGAGACGGTATTACAAAAACAATCTTTCGGATAAAATATATAGCTATAGTCATTATAATCAACTCTGTCAACAAAATAAAGAGTAGGGACACAGATGAAAAACCTACCAATAATAATTTATTGGTCAGTTTATCATAATCGAAAATACTTCGATTTATGCTATTCAAGATAATGGCAATTAAATAACCAACAAAGAAAAATAAAATCATATGTTGAATTAATTCAATCATGGACCAACAACGAAATTTAAATTTCAACTTTTTTTCTTCGGGGACGGCAAGGCATTTCGGTGTAAATCCCAACAATTTTATAAGTCTGTGGCGTATATATTTTTTTATATTGTGAGTTTTTTCAACACGGGCAGGTCCCTGATCTATTTTGTTGATAGAATTGATTTTTTTGGGAGGCGACACCAGGTCATAATTTAGAGGTTTTGACAAATTCGTATACATTTATAGATTTTTATACATTGATATTTATAGTGATTTTTTATAAAATTAGTTTTTCAAAACTATTGTCAGTATATTTTAGGATAATATAGGATGGTACCGGACTAAAAAAATGTTTTGGATGACCTAAAAATACAAAAGAAACATTTCTTTCAGAATAATAAACATCACGATCCACCAAAGTAAACACAATATGAGGCAAACTTACGATATTAAAGCTTTGGCATTCGCCTTGTTCTACAGCAAGGACCAATTTCTCAAAATATGAAGCCTCCACTCTAGAACCATCTTGCATGCGCCAATATACTGTAATGCTTTCGTTTTCTAACCCATAACACACAACATTATAATCTTTTGGTCGACCAACTACAAATAATACGTTAGAATCATACTGCTTACAACGTTGCAGAATATATGGCATGTTTTCTATATCAGTCGTCATTCACTATACCCAATAGTTAAATACTACATTAACGATTCAACCATTTCATATGTTTACGTCTCAAAGCTGCAAATCTGCCCCTTTTAACACGTTTTTTAGGCTTCTCCGCAAATCCCGGGCCATATACAGTCTTCCAAATTCCATTAGGCGTGAGTTTCATATCAAACGCAAGTTTACCTTTACTGTGGACAATAAGACGATTGAATTTAGACATGACTTTAACAATTTACAAAGTTTAAAAACGATATTTGATATCTCTATTTTTTTTTAGGTTTTTTCTAAAAAAATCTAAAATATATTCTAATTCTTGTGATGCTTCTTTATCTTTTTTATCATGATGTTTTAAAGAATGTGCCAATGCTCTCAAAGGATGTCGATGATCTTTACGTTGATATTCAAACACCATGGCCACGCCGACTGCATGGCCAATAATAGAAGCTATTAAAAACCCAAAATTATTACTCGCTACAAATAAAATAAAGAATATATGACACAATTCATGCGAAGTCCTGTACAAAATAAGCCAATATACATTCCTGTTTTGTTTATCTGTAAGCAATAGTTCGCGACGATATTGTCTAGAAGTCGTATCTAGTTTATGCTTTACTCCAATAAGACCAATATATGCCAAAATAATAGTAAAATATACAGCCACATTATCTGTATAGACGCCCAATACATCTATCACCGTTGCAAATATATCTACATTGTCAGAATGCATATTTACCTAAAAAAAAGTCTTTAAATATTGTTTTTTTAAAATATAAGTTATTCCTTTGACCGAGATTATATACATAAAAGGTCGGGCAAAATAAACAATGTCCACTCTTCAAAAACGTTTGGACGATACATGTTTGTAATGTCAAATGATTTTACACTATAAATATATATATGTTTATAAAAAATGTCTAACTTTGTGCAATGGATTTCTACGAAAGCTAATGAACTTGTAGACCCAGAACTTCGTCAAACGAATGCCGTCAAAAAATATTTAGATTTACATTACAATATAAGTGAAAATGAATATGATATTGATATAAAAGACGTATTTCTATATGTGAATGAAAATTACCCTCTTTCTTTGAGAAAAAAATCCGTTCAAAAACAAATGAGCAGGGCAGTTCAGAGGTACGGCTATGGATATGGTGAAGATGCTGTTTGTGCGTTGTATGATGCAGTTGACAAGGAGATGACAGCCGCCACAAAAGTTTATTTTCATTATATTTTCCGCAATGTTCCTGTGCTTTTTTTTAAATATGACGAATTGTTCAGCATATTTGCTAGTAATTTCCGCGATATTTTTAAAAAATTGAACTTAGATCAACAGGTTCGATATGCTGCCAAGGCACTTGCTGTCAACGGGTTTCTAATTAATGAAATTCCTATTGCACAAAGAACTCAGTCTATGTATAATTTGTCTGTTGAAAATCATGGTTCAGCGATAAAGTATGTCCCTAATGTAAACCGAACCCCTATTATGATTCATAATGCTATTTTGAGTTCTCCATACGCATTGGAGTTTTTGACGGCAGATCATCAGGTAGAATATTTTGAAGATTGTGTGTTGAATCCTGGATCTTTGGAGACAAATTGGCCCAGTGATTTGTGGTCGAAGCCGCCGCCATGGCTTCAAAAAATTTTCAAGAAAATAAAGCCTGAAACATTGGCAATATTGAAAAAAAAGTGGAAGGAAAAAAAGGATGATGTCGAAAATAGATGGCATAGTGCTCACGCTTAGAGATATAAATAGAGATTTTTAAATAGAAATTCCACAACATACAGAAATATGTAATCGACGTTCTTCACGGTTCTAAAAGTTTCTACTATATATAAAGCAGTGGAGATAAAAATGTCCTTCAAAATATTTGTTCACTCCAACACTTTTCAACCGACTGAATTCAACCACTTATCAACTGGACACCTATTTGCTGACAGTTACAATATTCAATTATCCGATATTGTAAAGAAATGGAAAGCATATAATGCATCCGGTGACATTCAAGGATTGTCGGTAGATACAGACTGGCTTGTACAATTATTTACATCAAAATCGAGCACGGACGAATTTAAAGAATGTAGATATAGCGACGTACGTTTCGTTATTGATAATTATGACCAACTATTCACGAAATTGACTACGAGACTTGAACCTGAAAACAGTATTCTGAATAACATAATTGGTCGTGGAGGATTTCTATGGAATTTAGGAAAGAAAGGTTTAGAAGCTATTAATGTTATTGATAATGACGAGGTGACTGGCAAAAAACATTGGGAAAATATCGGGGAAACAGTCGCAAATGCATTTCGAGCTGTTTTATATTGTAAAACTACCTATAGTTTTACATATTTAGAGCTGTATGATATGTCAAAACTTTCAAATTTAAAGTCGCTGTTAACAATTGTTTGGGGCTCGCCTTATAGTTACCCACCACTTTTTAACGGAATGGTGGAAGATGTGTTATTGTCCATAGTCAGTAAAGAATACAAGGGCTCTGAAGTATATGGTTCACAAAAATACTACGATTTATTTGATGAGACGAGAAAAATGGTGGCCCAAATAAAAAATGATGAAAAATCTGAATCGATTAGCGGCCCGGAGGGGGTGAGAAAATGGAATAGATTACATGAAAAATACCTCGAAAAAGAACTGGAAACGAGAAATGAAAAGTCAGAAGCTGGCATTAAGAAAGCAGAAGAAAGAGAGGAAAAGGCGGCAGTTGAACTAAAAAAAATAAAGTCTACCCTCTCCAAAAAAAAGAGAGAGTTTGAATCTTTACAAGAAGAATATCAGAATTCCGATGGTATTGTTTCGCATCTAACAGACAGAGCTGGTAAGGAAGTGTTTCGCAGAGGTTTTAATAAATACAAACCTTCACAGATGCCAAAAGTGACCAAGGGAATGTCCGACGAAATGGATCTTTGGCGACTGAAAAAGGAGATGAAGAAGTTGGCGAGTCTGCCTAATGAGATTAAAAAGCTTGAAAAAAAAATGGGTATTTTAGAAAAGAAACATCATTTGGAACAACAAGCATTAAACGGACTGAGAAGCAAACAAAATAACATATTACCGTCTAGACTTCGAGAATAATATGGCGTGTATGTATTTGGCATGGGTATTAAGTGGTTGTATTAAATAATTAGGAATTTGAATTTATGATTTTTTCAATGTTAATTTGTTTTGACCAGAACATATTAGCTACAGGATGTTTTTCAATAGTGAATGGTATTTGATCATCACAAGATATTTCTAGAAATGGTTTAAGTTTTACAGATTTTATTTGTGCTGGTTTACCGTATGATTCTGTCTTAACGTATTGTCCCAACTCAGCTTTTAAATATACCGTGACATCAATAGCTTTTGCGATGTCAATAGACCATTCACCTTTTGTATTTGTGTCCCATGAAATAGAAGGGTCTGTCCATTTCATGGAAACTTTCATTGGCGACTTAACTTCAAAACGAACAGTGGCTTTTGAACCGGGTTCGATAACCCAATCTAGTTTATTATAAGTCGGACCATAACTAATAAGATGCAACCATTCTTTGAACCATTCTACCACTGTGGATGCTGATGTGTCTACAGATGCATTCACTTGTGCATCGTCTATGGGTTGTAGTCTCATATGTAATTCATTTGGTTTAAAGGAAAATGTGGATGTAAGGCCTGTACAATTTACAATGGTTAGTCTAGTAGAACAATTTAAAATTGACATTAATATTATTTTTGTTGTTTAAATACTTCGTTTAAAAATCTAAATATGGCGAATAGCTTGAAAGTTGCGAAGGTCTTCCACAGTAACAGTGTCTCTCTTTCCAATTTCGGCACAAAAAGCAGCTCCGCTAAAAATTCTGGTGATCTCCTGTTCTGTTGCTGTTTGAAGGGCATGGATTGCATCAGCATTGAATCTAAGTCGACCGTGAGAGTGATTTTGAGCCTCTTGAGTGACAATACGTTTGAATGTAGTGGCCGGCAAAATTGGCGTAGTACGTTCGCGAAGTGTACTAACTTCCTTTTCTTTACGACGCTGTTTACGGCTCGTCGTGGTGGGTTTTGGTGTGAGTTTCTTTGTTATGACTTGTGCTGTTGACATTTTGTTTATTTTTAACTGTCCTTTATACCCCATTCTATAAAAAAACTTGGATTATGCACAACATGTTCTATATTTCTTATTTGGTTCTGAAAGTGACACAATTGGTATTTTAAACGATTTTTCTAAATCCTGACGAAGGTGTTGTTTTACACACTGTCTAAAAAAATTTTTTACAGAATTCGAATCTCTTGAACTACATTTACTTGTGATAATATTCCAATTCTGCCTAGAATATGGGAATAATATATCTTGCAAATCCTCATTGTTTACAGTTGTGATATCTGTTTTATTTCCTAAAACACCTACAATGTTGGGGCTATCCGATTCTATTTTTCTTAGCCAATAATTTAGGTTTGAACGCGGTTTTGACAAATCGTATACAATGATAATAATATTAGAACCTTTTGTATACGCCGGCGTTAGGGAATGGAATCGTTCAGATCCTGCCGTGTCCCATAAAGTCATTTGAATTGTATAATCATCCATACATAAAGTTTTTGTAAAAAAATCTATACCAAGAGTTGTTGGTGTATTAAAAACCCCTTTGTCCAAAAATGAATTTAATATAGATGTTTTCCCTACATTATGGTCTCCAACAATAGTTAATTTGATTTTTCTTTTTATTTTTGGCATATTTACTTTAATTTACAGTCCTAAATACTTGCTTTCCATTGTGTCCATGCCTTAGACGCTAACAATGTATGGTCAGGGTCTCTAACTATAATCCTAGTCCAATATTCACAATATCTCGCGGTCAAAAGTGTAGAAATAGATGTTCTCTTTATTCGAAAGGATTTTTTTGGTTTAGCTGATTCGTAGAATCTTATACTATCCATAGGATGTCCGTCTTCTTTTCCAGTGAACCCAACACACGAGCAATCTATAATGAGCGTTTCTTTTGGCAACTCTGGTACCAATGCCACCAATGATTCTATGGTTGGTTCGCGTGTCCATGGCTTTGCTCTTTTATGTGTATCAACTACTTTATATAACTTTCTTTCGTCTATTCTTTGAATAATTTCTTGTGATTTTGTGTGTTGTGTGTTGTATCTCAGATAATCTAAAACGGTATCATCATATTGACAAAATGTTTCAATGTTATCTATAGATTTCTCCAAAGGGAGACCTGACAATTTTAATGCGTCTGATACCATATGATGAATAGACACAACTGCAGGATGACGATACACTGTTGTATGCAAACGATATCTAGTCTGAAATAGGTTATAAATGTCCTCATATACTTTGTGATGATAACAAATATGATCATCAATAACTCTTGCAGCATTGATGATACGCATAGTATCTGTATCAAACCCTCCCTGAGATAGACCACACGCCCTTGCATCTCTTTTGATATATTCCATTTTATCTACATCCAAATGATTGATTTGATTAGCGACAATTTCCCAAAAAAAACCTTCTTGACCAACTCCCGGAGCAATTAAAGATTGAACAAATGTAATTTCTTCGGGCGAATATTCAAACTCAGATTCTTTTAACAAAGATGCAACAATAGTAACCGATCGATGTTCGTGATGTGCCATTGGAGATGGATTTTCAGATAAAAAGATGTCATCAAACAGATGTGAGAATGGTCCATGACCAACATCATGCAAAAGACCCGCCAATTGAACCAATACAATCTGACGTTCGGTTATATTTAATTCCGGGTGTTTACGCTGTAAATTTTTAGCCATGTGACCCGCCAAATAAGCTACAGAAATGGAATGTTCGAATCTAGTATGAGTTGCCCCTAACCAAACCCAATGTGCAGTCGCCAATTGTTTCAAACGCCTTAATCTTTGAAATTTTGTTGTATTAATAATGTCGATAATTTCTGGACCCAGTTCATATTCTCTATGAACTGGGTCAAAAATAGTTGACCCCAATAAACGACGTCTTTTATTCATTTATTGTGTATAAATATATGAGACATTTGCTTTTCACAGATGATCTAATTATATGGAAAATCTATATTTAAGTGTTGTTAGTACAAATATAGAAATGGATATACATATTCGTGTCCCACTTGAATTTGAAAAAATTTTAGATTATACATTTTCAGATTCAATAACAATGACTAGGCAAAGAATTAGTATTCAACAATTATTAGACCAAAGA
>Ga0302136_1000485_pt1 | contig 19179 bp, 14 predicted proteins | sample CBN3_20m_MG_FD_203116 | JGI IMG/M metagenome (GOLD analysis project Ga0302136, IMG submission 203116) | Marine microbial communities from Western Arctic Ocean, Canada - CBN3_20m | ecosystem: Environmental > Aquatic > Marine > Oceanic | place: Canada: Western Arctic Ocean | collected 2017-09-15
ATCTATTGACGATGAAGGTAATATATATAATAATAAACAGGTTATCTTAGATACAAGTGGTACAAATTTATTAGATGTATTATCAGATAAAAATGTAGATACGGAAAATACAATTAGTAATGATATATATGAAGTATTAGACGTATTAGGAATTGAAGCAGCCCGTTTGGTTTTAATGGAAGAATTTCTAGATGTTATTATTTCAGCCGGTTCGTCATTGAATCCTCGTCATATACAAGTATTAGTAGATACAATGACATTTAGTGGAAATATAATGTCAATAGATCGTTTTGGTATTAATCGTAGTAATTATGGACCAATAGCAAAAGCGTCATTCGAGGAAATGACAGACCAATTATATAGGTCAGCTATATTCGGAGAGATTGATAATTGTAAAGGGGTTTCAGCAAATGTATTATTTGGACAAGAGGCTAATTGTGGTACTGGTTGCTGTGATATATTATTTGATGAAAGTAAATTCTTTGCTGAAAATGGTTATAATATGAAAAATAATAATATAAAAGAAGACGATTGTTCTAATATTAATAATACATTTAGTTATTCGGTAGATGAAGATAATTTAAATGAAGATGATGGTGAAATTGATATGTATGATTATGAATTTAACTAATTATTAATTTAACTAATTAATAACATATATTTTATTAATATTTTTTTTTTTATATAGAATTTATATAAAATTTATATTATATTTACAATATAACATATATAGAGAAATACCTACATATTAATATAACAGAGAATGGCACACTTAGCATATCATAATATGACCGTACTAATTAATGAAACCGTATTTAAATCTCATAAAGATTTAATTCAAAAACTAGTGAAGGAAATGGGTGGTGATCAAGCAAAGGTAGATGAAATGTGTAAAAAATTCTTAGATAAGGCAGATTTAAAAGCTAAAAAGGATCCAAATAAACCTAAACGTCCTAAATCAGGATTCTTACTATTTTGCGACGACGAGCGTGCTAAACTTATAGATAAGGAAAAGAAGGGTTTGAAGAAGGGTGAAAAGTTTAGTCTTGGAGTTGTTCAGAAGAAATTAGGTGATATGTGGAAGAAACTTCCTGATGCTAAAAAAACTAAATATATTGAAGAAACCGAGAAGGAAAAGGAGGCTTATTATGATAAAATAACCGAATATGAGACTTCATTGGAAACAAATGCTTAATTTACATATTTTGCACCATACCAGATAATTAAAACATATAATATTTTATTAAAAAAATCACCAATATTATATATTAAATTCATATTATATGTATTTAACAAATACCCTATTGGATATATTGCCCAACCAATGGTTATAATCCATTTTAGTGAATCATAAATAAAAATAATAGATTTATTATTTATTTTTTTTTTGAATTTATGAAGTTCGCCATAAAAAATTTGATACACTATATATAGCCAAAAAATAGAACCTAAAATAAAACCATATGTTCTATTTATGATATTTGCTTCTCCCAAAAATCCAAATAATAACATTAATATACTTGCTAAAAATAATTTATAAAATATTGATACAGGTATATCTATTTCTACACTTAATATTAAATAAAATTCAATTATTAATAAAGGTACTGTAAAAAACCAATCCATATATCTATAAATTATTGGATTATTCCCATTTTCAATCCATAAATTTTTCATATGAAAATAATGGTATGCTGCTATAATTAATATTAATATTGATACATTATTTGGCGTGTTCCATTTATTATTCATATTTTTTTTTTCTAAAAATAAAAATACAATAGTAGAAACAAGTGCTAAAATAATTATATGAAATGATATACCCACATTATCATTTAAATCTAATTTAACCATATATAATTATAAAATATAATAATAATTAATAATAGTTACTATTAATTTATGGTATATAGTTATCTTACAAAATTAGATAAACAAGTAAATGAAACTTTAATTTTATATAAAAATTTAGCTAAATTAACACAACCTATGATAAAATATCTTATTTTTATATTATCATTTCTTATTTTTACATCTTGTTTTATATTATTATATTATTGTTTTATTCACAGTGATAATATTAGTAATAATAATGTAAGTAATAATGTAAATAATAATGTAAATAATAATTTCAATACTACCTCAAATAATAATTTATTTACCAATGTCATTTTACCTATTATATTATATGGATTACTTTGTCCCATTTTATCTTCAATTCTTTCGTCTATATGTAAACTATTTTTTGATAATATAGTTCAAAAAATTAAAACAAAACATCTATGTTTTAAACATATTATTAAACATAATAATATCTATAATTATCTATTTTTTCACAAATTAAATATAATATATCCATTATTTTTCATATTTATATATAATCTTAATAATTATATTAAATGTATTTATGTATTAACTTATTTCTGTATTCAATTTAATCGTATTTTTATTTTTTATACTAATTCTATTGATTGTAGAATTATTAGTATAGAAAAATGTTATAATAATAATGATAATTTTTGGAATTTTGAATTAGAAATTAACACAAATTCAGAAAAAAAAACGGTTTTTAAAAGATTCAATGATTTCAAAAAATTATCCAATAATACTTTATATAATAACATTAAACTTCCTACAAGTAGTTGGTTATTTAAACCAACTAATATTAACGACGTTACACAACGAGCAGTTGAATTAAATAAATATATTGAACAAATAACAACACATGATTCATTATTGCAAGATTCTGTATTTTTCAATTTTATTAATGATACAAAAGAAGAAAGAAATAATATTGTTTTAGAAAAAGAATTTATTAATAGTTCTAATTCTAATTCAGAAAAAAATTTAGAATTAAATTATAATAATATATATTCTAATATTAATATTATTAAAAATAAATGTAAATTATTATTAAAACAACCTATTAAAAATATTTTCATATTTCATGAAATTAATTATTTTAATACTTTAAAAAAAAGAATTTTTATTGTTACACAAGATTCTATATATAAAATTAAATATTATATTACACAAAATATTTTTGAAATAAGGATTGTTATTCCTATTTCTAACATAAAATATGTAGAATATTCACGTATTAATAATACTACAACCTTATGTGACGAATCTATACTTATAATTTATTATAATAGCAATGATAATATCAAAATAACATCATTAAATAAATCATACTATTATAATATAAATAGTATCCTTGAATTATTAAAATCATTAAATATACATATTACATATATTGATAATATTGATTTAGATAATGGTTTTGGTATTACCGAAAATATTTTCAATAATTCCTTATTTCATTCTATTAAAGACTCTTATTATAACTCTTATTTATATTTTAATAAATAAAATAAATGCAATTATCTTAATACAGTTGTTAGTTTATTTATTAAAACTGTTCCATCTGTCTCATCATTTGATACATTTTTTGTTATATTTTTGGTGTTTTTTGTTTGTTATTTTTTTTGTTATATTTTTGTTGTGTTTTTATTTGTTGGTTTTTTTGTTGTGTTTTTTTTACCTCTTTTTAAATTTAAATATTTTTTTCTATAATCAATCATTATATATATATATAAAATTTTATTATAATTTATTTTAACTAAATAATTTACCAATATAAAAAAAAAATAAATTATTTAAAATAATAAATATATATGTTTATAAGTAGTAATGGATTTATCTAATATTGAAAATGACATTGATATACAAATGTCACCTAAAAATCTTATTAATAATGAAACTGATAATATATTAAATTTAATTGATAATGATACAAATCTCCAATCTATGATTTCATTTATTATAAATATTTGCAATAATGTATTCAATTCACTAGGTAAAGGATTTAATGAATGTATTTATCATAAAGCAATTTTAGTAGATTTATATAAGACAAATTATAAAATAGAAACAAAAAAAATAATTCCTATTGATTATAAGGGTATAAATGTAGGTTATGTTGAATCGGATGTAATTGTATATGATGAAAAGAATAATATTATGATTATTATTGAATTGAAGGCACAGGCAAATGATTTATCATATAAGGAAAAATTTCAGGTTCAAAAATATATGAATAATATTGAAAATGAAAATACAATTGGTTTAGTTATTAATTTTTCACAAAAAAATAATACTATTTATGAGGTTCAATCTGATATAGTTTATAAATAAACATTATAATTTATAAATAACAATTATTATTTACATTCATTTAATAAATTACATTGTTTCACACAAGGAATATCATTTTCAATAACCAAATACTGACAATTTATTTTTGTATCAAATGCTCTTGATAAACCTACATCAATCGCCCATACAGATTCATTATATTTTTTACAATAATTTGTTATACCATTTTTTTGTGGTGTATGACCAACTATCATTCTTTTACTTTTTAAATTTTTAAGAGTTTGTTTTAAAGCACCGCAATTATCATCACTTTTGGAAAATTCCCTAAACCATATAATTCCATCGCTGCCATATACATTTTGAAATTCTTTGTTATTATACTCAATTTTTCCTCTTAAGTATGTATATAAAATCTTATTTATCTTATGAATATTATATTTTTTAGAAATATCTAATGATATACCTCCATGACAAAATATATTATTATTTATTTTAACAATTCCCCGAACATATTTTGCCATTGATTTACTTAATGGTCCATTAGGAATAGAAAATAATTTATTTCTATCATTGGTACAAGATTTAGTTTTATCTAATTTATAATTATATGTATTTTTATTATATGTTAAACATTTATTCGTTGTATTTTTTTGGACGTAATTATAATTTCCATTAAAATTCATTATTTCATGATTCCCCATAATTAAAATAACATTACCCCCTGAGTTTTTTGCCAATTTTTTTAGATGAATTAAAAATTTATATATTTCAACTTCTTGATCCTGAAATGTTCCCTCATTTCCACGTCCACCCCCATCAAAAATATCTCCCAATTGAACTAAATATGTCTTACCACCTGTCCATTTCCAATTTTTTATATCATAATCACCTACTTTTACACATTTATTTTGGGTTTTTTTTTTTATTAATTTACTATGAAGTAAAATAGTAATTAATTGTAATATATCTCCATGCAAATCACCAATTGCTACTATTTTTTTTATATTTTTATATATACCTATCATATAATATATTATTATAAATTTAAATTATTATTTGAATTATAAAAATATAATAATAAAAAAAATATAAAAAAATATAATAATAAAAAAATATAATAATAAAAAAATATAATAAAATATAATAAAATATAATAAAATATAATAAATATTTAAAATTGATATTATTATATAATATATTATTATAAAAATGATTATACCGGTTCGTTGTTTTACTTGTAATAAAGTTATTGGTGATAAATATTCTACTTATTTATACAAGGTTCAAGAAGACCAAAAAAAAAATCCAGATACTAATAGAGTTATTGATACAAATAGTATTAAAAATGATAATATAAAACAATCATATCAGGGTCAGATTCTAAATGAATTAAATATTAAAAGATATTGTTGCCGACGAATGTTCCTAACTCAAGTTGATATTGTTGATATTATTTAAGAAATACATTTTAAATTCATACACGAATCTAATGTATTTGTTTTTATTTTTGTTTTACTTCTTTTTAGTTTTAAATCTGTTGTATATTTATTAACCCTATTTACATTCAATGGTATAAAAATTTCATCTGTTTTACTTATCTCAACCTGTGGTTTTAATATATATAAGGGTGGCATAATCATATTCACATTTTTTTTTGTTTTTATTATATCTCTATATTCGTCTATTGTTAATGGACCACCGAAAATATCTAAAACCAGTCGCGAAGGGGCAATATTATATTTCTCATTATTTGGATTATATAAAAAATTTAATAATGAATATCTTTCCCACATATATTCATCATCTAATTCATTAAAATTAAATGCTGCTGCACATTCGGGACAACAAAATGTTCCATACATATTAAATACTCCATTATTTATATTATAGGGTATTTTCACTACATCATCTTCACAGTCATGTAAACACCAATTACATTTTATATTATTTAATTCTACACTTTTATTATAATAAGAATTTATATATGAATTATAATTATTCACTTTTTTTTCTATATTCTCTATATTCTCTATATTTTCATTTATAATTTTTTTATTATAATTATTCGTAATATTTTCATCATTTTCTGTATTTTTATATGTATATGCATCTTTATCTGTATTTTTATCTGTATTTTTATCTGTATTTTTATCTGTATTTTTATCATTACTTTCTATATCGGTTTCGTCTATTATTTCATATATATAATTTGATTTATTTTCCGGTTTTGTAGTTGATTCACCAGACGTCTGTTCCATTGGATCATATGGATTCGGATTGTTTAAATTTGGGTTATATTTAAAAGATAATTCTTCATCCATTTCATTTATTTTATCTAATGGTATTGGTAAATGTAATATAACATTAGATATACAATCTAAATTTAAATTTTTGTCCAAAATTATAGTTTTATCTTTAGGCTTTCTGCCTCTTTTTGAAGGTAAAATAAATTTATTTTTATCTTCGTGTGTTACTATTTTTAATTTAGGTTTTCGTCCCCTTTTTTTTGGTTCTTTTGGTTCTGGATTAAGTTCTTTTGGTTTAGGCTTACGTCCTCTTTTTTTTTTCTCTTTTATTGGAAGGTCGACAGTATTATTAATTATAGGACTATCTGTCATAATCTATATGTCTTTCAATTTATTACTCTAAATATTTTAATAATATAAATTATTAAAAATCTTCATTTCCGGTATCCCCAATACATTCTAAGATTGAAATTACCTTATTTATGTTAGGACCTATAGTATTATCTAATATATTACCATTATTTATTAATGTAAACGAAGGATATTTAGTTAGATTTAATTTTTCTTTAATATATGTATCACAATCATCATCTTCTAATTCATCCATTATTATTTTACAAAATGATATATTTACATATTCATCTACTAATTTTTCAAATTTAGGATAAACCATTTTACAGGGAACACAGTGAGATAAACTACAATATACTATTACTACCTCGTTTTTTTTTAAAAATTCTTCTAACTCGTGTCTTGTTTTGATATTATGAATTGCCATTTTATATATATATTATTTAATTTTAAAATTGATTATTTATTTAAACGAAATTAAATAATGGAGTTCTCTATTTTGGATAGTAAATTATTTACTTCTGTTTTTGAAAATATGAAACAATTTTCGGAACAAACAAAAATGAAAATTAATTCAGATGGTATACATTTACAATCATTAGATGACGCAAATGTATCAATAATTGATATTCAATTTAATAAGAATTATTTTACAGACTACAATATTCAGGAAGAAATAATATATGATTTTTCATTAAATGAACTATGTAAAATTCTTAAAATTTGCTCTAAATCACGCATTATGCATTTTATGTTTAATGCTAATATCTTGACAATTAGTTCTCATAATATTGATTGTGATATTACAAAAAAATTTGAGATAAATAGTATCATTACAAAAGATACTTTTCTTAATTTAGAAAATCTACGTTCAACTAATTTATATAATATTAATTTAGATTCTAAAAATTTGCAAAACATTTTTAATGAATTATTTATATTTTCAGATGATATTTGTATAGAACTTCAGAAAAATAAATTAAAATTTTATACAATTAATGATACTATTAATACTGATTATATTATAAATTTACCAGAGAACAATAACACTATTAATCCCTCCAAATATTCATTAAATTATTTATCTAAATATAAATTTAGTTCAATTTTTGAAGATATCACTATGAAATTTAATTCAAATAGTCCATTATTGCTTGTAAATAAAAATGAATATATTGAATGTCATTTTATTTTATCTCCTAAAATAATCGATATAGATTAATAAATTATTATAAATAATATAAAATACACCTTATTTCATACTTAAAAAAAAATTTTATACCTATATACTTTTTTAAAAATTGATTTTTTTTTATTAATTAATGTAATTGATACTGTAATAATCTTATAAAATGGCATCGAAAATTGAAAAATCTTTTATGAAATGCAAAAAAGCAGAGGATTATGCCATATTCTCAAAATCCTTAGGAGCAATTGTAAGACACAAAACACACTGGTTTATTACACACCCTAACGGAAATCATACCACAATTTCCTCTACACCTGGTAAAAAAATTAAATTACATAAGACTAAACGGGAAATAGCTGAAAATTATAATTTAGAATATCTTCTTAAATTATAATTTAGAATATTTTACTATTTGCATTTTTTATTGTATTTAAATTTATTTTTTTATCAATATAGATATATTTCTACGTTTTAGTTTCATAGGTTCATCTGTAAACGATACCTGTTTTAATTCTGTAGAATTTTCATGTAAAAGTTCTACTATAAAATTATATATATAATGTAATTCTGTTCTACAACATTTACCAGTAATAATAATATTCCCACTCTGGAATACAGAAACTGTGATTTTCCTACATTCACCATCTCTATCACCTACCCCCTTTCCATTACAAGGAATAGTACAATTACATTTTCCATCTTGTACATTTTTAATAGTATTCCAATAAAATTTTATAAGAACACCTTGATAAATACATGGATCGAAATCACATAATAACCCACATTGATTTAACATAAATTCATATACCTTGGTTCTATTTAATTTAAATCCTATATAAAAATCACTATTTATTAATGTTATATTATATCGTGTTATAGATAATATATTTTTATTTATAATTCTATCTATAATTTTATCATTTTTAATATTTTCATTCAATCCGAATTTAATACACGTATTATAATTATTGTTTTTATTTATAATATCTATATAATTATCGTAATCAATAATATAATAATTTTTATTATGTAATTTATCTACTAGTCTTTTTATAATAGTTTCTGGAAATATATTTCTATAATTTTTTATATCATTATGTTGTTTATTTGCTATTTCATTTAATTTTTTGACCAATATTTTAATAGATAATAAACCGTCGTTTTCACTACGTAAACCACATAATTGTAATTTACCATTTCTAAATAATTTTAAATGGACCATTAAATTTAAATTTATATTATTATCCGGATTATAGTAAGGTCTTATTTTCAATGTTATCTGATTATAAAATATTTTTTTTTTCGACACATTACTAATTTTCCTAGTCATATTAAACATACTATCAATAAAACATATATTATGATCTTTTTCTAAAAATTTTGATAGTGTTTTCAAATTTAAAATAGAATTTAATGATGCGGTTGCTGACATAATAGATATTTTTAATGGTGTTGCTTGAGAAATCTTATTATTATCTAAATATTTATTTAAATTTTTTTCAAAATCGTCCATCTCATCTTCAATATCAAATAAATTATTCATTGTAGATTTACATTTATCATAATCAATTTATATTTTTAAATATTAATTTTAATATATATAAATAAGACTTTATAAAATATATAATAAACAATGTATAATGAAGATATTATTACCAATGAAATAAATTCTTTAAAAACCCAACTTTCAGTTTTAATAAATGAAGTAAATACATTGAAATATAGAATTAATAATAATATTGGAATATCTGGACCACCTGGACCGAGGGGGTCTCCTGGACCTCGGGGTGAAATGGGTATAATTGGACCACAGGGTATAGGTGAAAGGGGTGAAAGGGGTGAAAGGGGTGAAAAGGGTGAAACGGGTGAAAAGGGTGACAAAGGTGAAACTGGTGAAACTGGTGAAACTGGTTTAGGGAAACATGGGTTTAAAGGAGATGTTGGCGAAAGAGGAGAACGGGGGGAAATGGGTAATATTGGTGAAAAAGGAGATGTTGGTGAAAAAGGAGATGTTGGTGAAAAAGGAGATGTTGGTGAAAAGGGAGATGTTGGTGAAAAAGGAGATGTTGGTGAAAAGGGGGATGTTGGTGAAAAAGGAGATATTGGTGAAAAAGGAGGTGTTGGTGAAAAGGGAGATGTTGGCGAGAAAGGAGATGTTGGTGAAAAGGGGGATGTTGGTGAAAAGGGGGATGTTGGTGAAAAGGGGGATGTTGGTGAAAAAGGTATTTCTGGGGATGTTGGCGAAAAAGGTATTTCTGGTGAAAAAGGGGATGTTGGTGAAAAAGGTTCTATTGGGGAAATGGGGACCCGTGGTGAAAGAGGGGAAAAAGGTGATAGGGGTGAAACCGGTACGGTTGGTGAAAGGGGAGATAGAGGTGAAATAGGTTATTCTGGACATATAGGCGACCGTGGAGAAAAAGGTGAACAAGGAAATGTCGGGGAAAAGGGTGATAGAGGTGAGAAAGGTGATAAGGGTGAACGTGGTAATAGAGGTGAATCGGGACAAAGGGGTGAAATTCAACAAGTATATTTGAATAAGGATAGTGTGGTTACGAATATTTCAAAAAACGAAAACCGTGTTTTAAAACCGCAGATTAAAATTATAAAAAAACAAGAAAGTGATAAATAAAAATCTTAACTTTATTTATTAATAATTTTTGTTATAAATTTAAATTAATAATAATAATAAATTATATATGGTGTATGGTTTATCAGACGTAATATTATCAAATAAAGATTATAAATTTAATAAACTAACAATAAATAACGATTTTGCTATTCTAAATAATTTAAATATTAAATATAATTTAGATCTTAATGAGGTCAATACAGGGAAAGATAATATAGGTCTTCAAATTATAAATAATGGATTTTTTAAGTCAAATATAAATATTACAAATTATAAAATAAATATAAGTAATTCAATTCAATCTAAAAATTTAATTTTAACAAATACCAAATTAAAAGTGAAAAAAACGATTAATCTAAATCTTAACACTAATGCAGAACATATAAATATAAATTTAAAAAATAAAAATACAAATGTATTAGTTAAAAAAACTATAGATGTTTTAGGAAATGTTAATATAAATTTATTTAGAGTTAGTAAAAATATAAATTGTATTGGTAATATAAATATTGGTAAATTATTAATTCTTGAAAATAATCTAACAAATAGTTATAATTTAAATGTAAATAAAACAACACATAAGGCCCAATTTAATATTAATAATGATATAATTTTTAAAAATTTAATTATTAAACAAAATATGAATGTTTATAATAATATTAATTTAGATAGTTTATTAGCAGAGGGTATTTTAAATGTAAAAAAAAATGTAGAAAGTAAGAATGGTATTTTGTCATTACCCATTATATATAATTTAAATAAACATGGTGCTATTGGATTTAACTCTACTACAAATAATATTTATTCTAATTGTAACAATCATAATCATATTTTAAACGATTCTAAGGGTATATTTCATAAAAGTAGTATTGTTTTTAATGATAATATTTCAAGTGATATTGATATAAGTAATATAAATGGTAAAATTATAGATATTCGTAATAATCTTCAATTCTATTATAAAACAAATGTATTAGGTAATATAAATATAGCTAATTATGCTACTGTTGATTATAATTGTACTTTAAATAATAATGTATATGTAAATAATAATATTGAATTAAAATTAGGTAGTGTAAAATTACCATTATCTGAAAATAAAAAACAACTTGGTTCTATACGATATAATATTTCTACTGGAAAAATAAATAATGTTTATAATTCTAATAATTGGCAAGATTTAGATTTTTTAGACAAAAATAATACTGGTATAATCCGCAACTCAAATACTATATTATTCAATATAAAAAATAACAACATAATTACATCTAATAATAATACACATATACATAATACTACATTTATATCGAACAATTTAAATATTTATGATTCTTTTAATATACAACATAATATTATTACTAGTAATAATATTAATATAGATAATATCCCTATACAATTATATAATAATTTATTACGTTCCTACGATATAACCACTGATAAATGGACATCCTTAACAAATGAAGAATTAAATTCATATTATAAATTACCTTATAAAACTAATAATTTCTATTCTAATAATATTAAAAATGAATATTCGCACCTAAATACCATTAAAACAAAAAATTATAATAACACAATTGTTAATAATTATATAGAATTTAATAATGAATATATATTAACTGAGAATCTATATTTGTCACATGTTTATTTAGATTTAGTTAATACAAGACTTAATACATATAATATACAAATATACAAATCAAATATTCTACAAAAAGAACTTCATTTAACTAATATTAATAGTATTAATAGAATTATTAATTTGGAAACACTTTTAAATTTTACTAAAAATGATATATTAAAAATAAAAATTAAATCACTTGAAACAAATATAAATGATAGTATTTTAATAAATTTATTAGGTTATAGTTATAAAATTATAAATACAAAGGGAGATTCTAATTTTTTTACAGATAACATAGTTAATTTTAATCAAACCACATCATTTAATGTGGATGTTGAATTTAATAATAATATTAATATTTCTGATAAAATAATGTTTAATTTAGATAAGGTAAATAATATTCAAAAACAATCTATCACAAAATCCACAACACAAAATAATTTATTTGAAATAAATGATAATTTCATAATAAATAACACGGGTAATGTTGGTATTGGTACCAAGCCTACTAATTCACTAATAACTATATATTCTCAAGATGGGGTTGCGTTTGAAAATACTGGTGGATTAGCTATATTATCTAATCTAAATTCAACTAATATTATAACAAATAATATAAATATTACAAATAATATCAATACTAACTATTTATTAACAAATAATTTACCATTTACAAAAGATATATCTATTTTACAAAACATACAATCAAATAAAACTATATATATAAATGGTAATACAAATTTGGAAAATACTAAAAATTTAGTAACAAATATATTAAATGTAAATACATATAATAATAATATAGATCATTCGCTCCATTTAAAAAACATACCACAGATGTATCTTTATGAAAATAATACAAATCTTTGTAGTATTCATTATAATACTATAAATTCCACTAAATCTAATTATATTCATCACTCTAAGATACAAAAAATAAATGAGAATTTAAATATCCATAATAAAACTATTCATATTTCACACAATTCAACTGGTTTTCATACAGATTCATCATCATCTACTATTTTTAATATTATTATGAATCAAAATAAATCTTTTTCTATATTAAATAATGGTAATACTTTAATGAATGCTTCTTTAATTATAAATAATATAAATATTAATGAAAAATTAAAAACAATTTTATATAATATTGAAGGACCAAAAGAACCTTTAATTGAATATAATTTTCAAAATAATAATGATATTACATTGTACTCCCAACAAAATTATTCTAATTATATTATATATTCTAATATATCATTACCAATAACTTCAATTTCAAATATAAATTCAAATAATATAATATATTCTACATTAATATTAAAACCATTCTATTCAAATTTAGGATTTAATATTAATATAGATATTATATATTTTACTAAAATTATATTAATTAATGATTCTATAAGAACTTTTTATAATAATATTAAATCATATGAAATTAATAATCCTTATAATTATTCTGTATCTATATTTTATCTAAATAATAATACTATTTATCCTACATATATAACAAATAGGGGAGGTAATTTATATACAAATTATGGATTAAAAACACGAATTTTATAAGAATTTTTAAATTGTATAAATATATATTTTTTTTTATATAAATAAAATAAGTTAATAATTAAATGAACTCTCAACTAAACATATTTTTTAATTGTAATATAATAGAACAATTGCGCGTTAAAGGTATTGTAGATATACGAAATTATTTAAGAGTATGGGAGGTATTAAATGTAAATAAAATAGGTATAGGTAATTATGGATATATAGAAAAAAATCTGAGTCTTCTGGCTACAGACAAATTTAGTTCTTCAGAAGAAGGTAAAAAAATTATTAAAATATCTCGGCAAACAAATACTGAAAATGTTTTAACAGTAAAAGAAAATATGAATTGTCATTATTCAAGTACTTTCGATAATTTAATAAGTAATAATAATATTATATTAAATGTTTCAGATAATTATACAACTGGTGGCTCTGTAATATATATAGATAGTAATATAAATATATCTAATAAATTAACAAGTAATTATGACTTATTAAAATTAGAAGGTATTAATAAAACTAATTCTTCATTTTCCAAAAATCTTATCATTGAAAAACATACAAATCTATTTGATTGTAATGTTTTTCATATAAATTGTAACAATTATATCACACAAAAATTAGAGGTTCTTAATAACCTCAATGCTAATTTACCTACAAATATTACTATTAAAGAAAATGCTGATGTATATGGTAATGTTAATATATTAGGAAATACAAATATAAGCAAATCATTAAAAGTTACAGGTTTATTAAAATTAAACGAAAATTCAATTTTCGTTCTTCCAAAAAAAAGTACAAATATTTATGAAAAAATACATAGAAATATAGATAATGGAAGTTTACGTTATAACGATGAAAGAAAAACAATAGAACATTATAAATCAGATTGGAAATCAATATCTACGTTTGATAATATTCATTATAATAGTTCTATTCGAATTTATGAAAATGATAATACACAAACTGCCAATAATATTTCTATATATCAAAATAATAATTTATCAATAGAATTCAATAATATTACAAATAATCTTAATATTTACAAACCTAATACCATTTTTAGTGAAAATATTAATATAAATGGTATTATACCAAATATTCAAAATAATCTAAATATTAATAAAAACTTTATTGCTAATAAAGATGTTTTTATCAATAATTTATTTATAGTAGGTAATAATACAAGTAGTGATGTCAATGAGGGACATTTACGATTTAATAATAATTTAAATATAATGCAAATTTATAATAAACAATGGAGTCAATTAAAGTTTCATTCAGAAGGAAATGGTATTCATATGGAAGATAATGATAATATAAAAATTATTACAATGGAAAATAAAATTGTTTGTAATTCAAATACAATTGATTTCCATAAAAATCTTAACATTTATTCTAATTTAACAAATCATAATTTTATTACTGTTGATAAAAATACAAAAGTTTCGAATAGTATTATTTTTAATAATAAAGCCATTTTAAAATTTGATAATTCCCATTTACAAGCTTATGTTGTTCCTAATTTTAATACGTCAAATATAAATGATTATAAATATTTTAATATAAATGATAATGAATCTGATTGTGATTTAACTTATACCAGTAATATATTTTATATTACAGCAAATTATAATGACTATAAATATGTTTTTAATGAATTTAATATAAATGATAATTTTTTAGTTAATAATACCTCACATCATATATTTATATCTAGTGAAAATACAAATTGTCTTATAAACAGTCTAGAAATATCATATTTTATTGAACATACAAGAGCTTGGGGAACTGATAATATAAAGTTAATAGAAATTAAGGATAAATATTGTATTTTAATTCATTCAGATAATAAATTAATTTATGATAGTTCTACTCCTCATTCTACTTTTATTTTAAAAAAAAATAGTATTTACACTATTCAAACTAAATTAAAAGTGGATCATCCTCCGGGTAATTCAAATGATTTATTATTATTTATTAGATTAAAAGGATTATTTTATTCAGATTTATTATGTAAAAATAATCAAGTTGATTTTTTATATAACATAAATAATAATTTCAGAAATGATGTCAATTTTTCAAATAATCTAAATATAAAAAAAATATTTACACCTAAAAAAACAATTGTCTCGAAATCTTCTAATCTTGAAAAATTATATATAAATCAACCTAATTTTATAGTAAATCCTACTCATTATGTATCTATTTATGATAATAATTCTGATGAGTGTTTCATTATCCAATATAATAATATTGGAATTGGTACTTCACAAATATCAAAAGATAATATTATATCTATTAAGAATAAAAATGAAACCCATTCATTAAATGTTATGGGAAATTCAAAAATTCACAAAAATGTGTATGTAAAAAATGATATTATTGTATATCAAAATTGTACTAGTATAAATAATACAAATTATATAGTCTCACCTAATATAAATTCGGATAATATGATATGTAATAATTATAATATTATTATAAATCAAAATATAAATTCAAATTCATTGAATTCTACTGATATTACATATAATAATAACAATCTATTAGAACATACATATAGTAAGAATTTATATTTTAATAATAAATCTAATAGATTAAATAGTCTAATTCACAATGTAAATATTTCACCTTCTAAAATTAATTTTATGGATACATTATATCTAAATATTGACGGTAATTTAGGTATTAATAATGATAAATGTTATAATGCTTTCTCAATAGGAAACAAAATTAAACCTAACCTATCTGTATCACATAATGGATATACTATTATTAATACAAATGAGAATGGATTTTTATTAGAAAATATAAATGTATTGGGGAAATTAGATAATTTTAAAACATTCTAAATATTATATATTATAAATTATACATGGTGAAAGAAACAACACTTAATGCAAATACAGAGGGACGAAAAAATGTGTCACTTTTTGGTAAGGGTAAATTTGAAGGAGGTATGCGTATTTTCAATTTTCAACAGGAAAATATCAACGATTTTAATTTAACAACTGAATTATTAGGTGCGGATGCTACAGAAATGTTAAACTGTACAAATTTAGTTGTAAATGAAGATATATTAATTAATACAAAATTAAATGATACTAATTTTTTAAGAAATCCGTCAGACGCATGCATTGTAGAATTATATGGAAATATATTAGTTGAAGGACATGTAAATTTTGAAGATAATTTTGGAGCATGTGATTATATATCAGAAGGTTTTTTAATTGCTAATAAAAATTTCAACTTTAACAATAAAAATATATTTACAGAATTTTCAAAAAATATGGAAATTGGTAATTATGAAAACACTTCTTTTGATATTAGGCAAGATTTTATTGTCGAAAATAATATTGAAACAAAACAAAATATAAAAATATCTAACATTTTGAATGTAGATACTATTAAATATAATAATATTACTGTTGGTGAAAAAATTACAGTTTTAAATAATTTTAATAGTTATGCTAATCTAAATATTAATACATTAAATGTTGCTAATAAACTAGATTGTAATAATATTATCGTCCAAGATTCTATTTTTATTAAAAATAACTCCCTTTATTTACCCAATATATCAATTCACCCCAATATTGACGGTTCTATTCGCTATAATAATAAAAAACATGTTATTGAAGCATTTATTCAAGATAAATGGCGCTGTTTAAATAGAATTCAAAATTATGATAATAATAGTTTTATAAATCATGAACCTTATTATAAACCTTTTGTTGGTATGAATATTGATTTTATACAAAATAATAATCTTACATTATCTCTCAATAATAATAATAAAACCACTTATATTAATAAACAATACATTAATCTTAAGCATATGTATGTAAAGGGTTATTTAGATTCAACTAATACATTTCAAACAGAACATAATACAAATATTGGTAAAAATATTATAGTTAATAATAATTTTTTATTAAAAAATACATCATTATTTACTATTTTACACAATAAATCCATATCTAATCCTAAAAATGGAATAATACGTTATAATGATAAACTCGATAAATTAGAATGTTATATTAATAAATGGCACCCATTACAACATATAACAAATAATTCAAATACCTCTAATATTAACTTATATCCTAAAACAAGTTATGATTATGATACTATTTTATTTAACAGTGCTAAATCAGTTTTCTTAAATATTACACAATCATCTACACAATTTAATTTAAATACTATAAATGTAAAACAAAATATTAATTTAACAAATAATCTTATCATTCATAAAAATCTAAATACAAAAACATTAAAAATGACTACACATAATATATATAAAAATGGAAATTATTTAATAAATGATATTACTAATAATGTTCAAAATCGTATTGCAAGTGATAAATTTTCCATATCTTCATCTACCGATTTCAATATAACAAAATACATATTCTATAGTTCATTAATTACACAAACCTCACAAAAATGTAATATTATTAATTCTATTTTTGAAAATACAGAATTTATAAATAATCATTCTATTTTTATAAATAAATATAAATTATATCAAACAGTTACTATTTCCAGTATAATACTTCATTTAAATCAATTACCTACTGAAACAGTTGTGTTTACTATAAAAATTAATAATATAAATACTACTTTTACTATTTCTAATTCTTCTGAAATATCTACAAAAATAGATGTAAATATACTAATTAGTGCTACAAATGAATCTCCAAATGATTTATCTATTGAAATAGTAGCCGATAAAAATATTCCTAATTTATTTGCTAAAATAGATCTTTATGCGACTTATAAAAATATGACGGGCAATTTATTAAATAATGGTTCTCATATTTATATTGATCAACCAAATGAATTTAATATAGAATCACGAAAAATATTAGGTAATACTACTATAATCGGTAATTTAAATATTCAAAATGAAATGAATATTAATATACCTCATTTATTTTTAGATAATCTTGGAATAGGAACAAATATTGTAGATGGTGATTTCATTGTTAAAAATAACACAAATACTACATTTATACATAAAAATAATAAGATTGGAATTGGAACTAATAATCCTTCTTCATTACTTACGATTTATTCGAATATAAATAGTACCTCTATATCAACTGGTAGTATTATTTTAGATAAAAATATGAATAATACAGGTTCAATAAATATAATGGGTAATTTAGTAGGATTAAATAATATAAATATTAGAAATACTTTAATTAAGGATAATATTGATGAAACTAATCTATATGTTAAAAATAATATTACTTTTAAAAATAATGTAATAAGTAATTATAATATAAATGTTAGTAAAAATATTAATATATCAAATATGACTATTTATCCTAATCTTATATTTACTGAAAATTCTCTGAATTCAAATATTATTTTCAATAATAATATTATTCAATTTAATATAGATAAAACACTTCATAAA
>Ga0302136_1000487_pt1 | contig 19142 bp, 12 predicted proteins | sample CBN3_20m_MG_FD_203116 | JGI IMG/M metagenome (GOLD analysis project Ga0302136, IMG submission 203116) | Marine microbial communities from Western Arctic Ocean, Canada - CBN3_20m | ecosystem: Environmental > Aquatic > Marine > Oceanic | place: Canada: Western Arctic Ocean | collected 2017-09-15
GCATCAACAAAGCAATCGTTGTCGGCGTTCTGATGGCTGGAAACAGCGTCTCAGTCGGCGGTTCATCAGCACACGTTTACCACGCTATTGATTCGACAATGGGACCCAAGATGGACCTTGCACCTGGTGCGCTCACCGCAACCAACCCGGCAGGCAGTTCTTCCTATGTAATCGGCGATACGATCACGCTTAATTCAATCATCAGCAACGTTGGTGACCTTGATTACTCCGCTGGCGGAGATATTGAGTTCTTTTACAAGAACGGCGTGAATGAAGTCCCGATTCAAACCGTGTCTTTGAACAACATCGTCATGGGTTCTTCTCAAACTGCTGAAGTGACCTTTGACACGTCCTCGCTTCCAAGCAACGGTTGGAAAACCACCTTTGGTGTTCGCTTGACCGGTTTGGTCGATGAGACTCAAAGTGCTAACAATGTGGCCTTGACAGAACTTGACCATGACCGACCTCCTTTGGCTAAGAAGGCACTAGTCGAGGGTGGCAACATCATTTCTCGTGGCACTCAATTCACCATTTTGGCGAAAGGTGATTCCGATGACAATGTCGACACCATCGACACCATGAGCTTCAACATTGAAGTCTCTCCGACTGGGCTCAATCAATGGTCGAATGTCGCAGTTTCTGGCGGCGAAACGATCCTCTACCCAGGCTCGGCCAGTGAAGGCCGAGAATACGTGATCAGTCCAACCGTCGACATGTCTGCTGGCTGGTATGACCTCCGCTCTCAAACCGTGGATTCACGAGGCCAAACCAGCGGCTGGATGGTCACGGCGGGTACGGATGGATTCAAACTCGCCAACGGCATTCCATCGGTTATTGCTGAGCCAATTCCGTCAGTCCTTTGCGACATCACAACCAAAGTCGACATGACTGGCCACGTTTCAGATCCTGAAACACCCTTGACCGATCTCGTGATCACTTCGGAAAGCCCTTCGTTTGTAGCATGGTATCCTGCAACGAGTGAGCTTGAAGTCAATTTTGCTTGGGACGAACTCAACGGTTGCCCGCTTAACCAACAAGGCATGGAAATTCGTGTTGACGACGGTGGCGACTACTCTGAGACCGGTGAACTTCCATACGGAACCCTTCTCTTCAATGTCGTTGAAAATGGCCAGCCACGCTGGGAAGGCCTCCCAACTCAAACCATTGAGGAAGGTGGAAGTGATATTATCAATCTCCTTCCATTCCTTTCGGACACAGATGACACGGGAACAAGCATGAATGCAGACACCCTTGCTGTTTCCATGATCGGCAGCACCAACACCGATTTGATTACCTTCAAACTCCAAGGTTATGTTCTCGAGTTCATGACAACCGATGATGATGTCAACGGTCAGGCAGTTGTTACCCTTCGTGCAAGCGATGGTGAACAAATCTCTGAACAGACAATGGTGGTTCAAATCAATCCTGAGAATGACGCACCTCGAATTGATATGGAGAACATCGATACGATTCAAATCAAGCGCAATGAGCAAATGGTCATCGATCTTGTCAGCCGAATTACAGACATCGATGACCCAGCATCTGAAGCATTCTTGACCGTCACGCCGTCTGAAGCAGGAGCAGCACGTTACAATCTCCTCAGCGGACTCCTGACGCTTCAATTCGAGCAAGTTGGTTCACAAACCGTGACCCTCGAAGTGATGGACAAGTATGATACCTCGACCTACACAATGGCCATCAATGTCTATGATGCTCTGCCCCTGACACTTTCAACCGATGGCAACGGTGATGGGCAAATCTTCGCAGACATGAGCAACACCTACATCGGTCAAACTCCAATCATGTCGATGAGCCTGATGAATGGCGCACCAGTCTTCACATACATTTCAGTGACATGGAATGTTTGCAATGACCTGACTGGTACCTGTGACGGTTTGCTTTCCTACGAACTCGATGTCAGCAAATCCTCTGATGGATGGGTCCACGAACTCGACATGGCCTCCCTTGTCTTTGAAGGGCAATCTGCTCGTGAAGATGGATCTCGTGACCGAGATTATTACGAACTGGAAGTTCTTGCTACCGATGACCAGGGTGATGATTACAAGACGCTCACGAAGTTGAAGTGGCGGATCACTGAAACAGCACCAACACCTGCTGAGATGGATGAACTGACCTTCTTCACTTACCTTGCCGACTTGGCCTCAACGAAATTATCCATTGAAGAATCCATCGCCGCATCAACTGGCGACACAACAGAACTGGAAGCCGATCTGGTCGCTGTGGAAACTCAACTTGATCTTGCTTGCAGCGACTCACGTGCTGATTGTCAAACGGACAGCACCTCGGGTACCTCCGATACACTCACAGAAAACCTTCCAATTGAGACCATTGCTTTGGTTGCAGTTGGCATCATCATCGCTCTCTTAGTCGTGCTCCTGTTTACCCGTGGCAAGAACGAAGAAGTTGTTGAGAACTGGAACACAGGAACCGTCCCTGCAAACGACATGGTGGCTAATTCCATGTACGGTGGGGCCCAGGAAATATTCCAGGCACCTGCACCAGTTATCCCTCAGCAAGCCTCAGCAGGTCCACCTTTGCCCGCAACAGGTTTGCCTGCTGGATGGACCATGGAACAGTGGGTCTACTATGGCCAACAGTACCTTGATGACCAAAGCTGAGTCAATGACTTCCATCACAACTTGATATGTGGTGGATTGTAAACCCATAAAGGGGAGTAGCGTGGAGGATACATTGTGACCGAAGACACTGACAGCGCTGATGCACATGTCGAGGCGGCTGGTGACGGCCCTGTTCCCATTGAGCAGGTAGCCCCCGAAGAGGACACTACGTTGGTGACTGTTTGGTCACCTGAGCCCTCAGCAGAAGCAGATGACGTTGTGGTCGAAAGCGTCGAGGATTGGATCAAGTCCGTTTCCTTTGACTCAACAGAAGATGTCCCAATTCCTGACCGACTTGTTGACCAAGTGATTGGCCAAGAAGCTGGATCCGTTGTCATTCGGAAAGCAGCCGAACAACGACGCCACATGCTCATGATTGGCGACCCAGGGACAGGCAAATCCATGCTGGCTCGTTCGATGACTGATTTGCTTCCAAAGGACGCACTTGAAGACCTGCTTGTCTATCCAAACGAAGACGATGAAAATGAACCTCGTGTCCGCTCAGTCCCTGCTGGTCGAGGCGCCAGAATCGTCAAGTTGCAAAAAGAATCAAATCGCACCCAACGGGAACGTTCACAGAAGATGCTTCTCATCGCTTTTGCGGCAGTGGGTTTCCTCCTGCTGATTGCAACCCTTCAATCCGGTGACATCATCACCCTTCTGTTCGGTGGTTTCCTCCTCATGTTTGGTTATATGTTCATCCGTGGTCGATTGAGTTCGGGCGATGAGAGTCGTATTCCAAAGGTTTTGGTCAAGCACGATAGTTCCGAACTACCTCCCTTTGTTGACGCTACAGCCACCCTTTCAGGCTCCCTTCTAGGGGATGTCCGTCACGACCCCTTCCAATCCGGTGGCATGGAAACACCGGCTCACGACCGAGTTGAGCCCGGTGCAATTCACCGCGCTCACAAAGGCGTGCTTTACATCGACGAAGTGAACCTCTTGAGGCTCGAAGAGCAGCAAGCTCTGCTCACAGCAATGCAAGAGCGAGCCTTCCCTATCTCTGGACGCTCAGAACGATCCTCAGGTGCGCTCACCAAGACGGAACCCGTCCCTTGTGACTTCATCCTCATTGCAGCAGGGAACCTCGATGCTATCCAAGGCATGCACCCAGCATTGCGCAGCCGTATCCGTGGCTATGGATACGAAGTCTACGTCAATTCTGAAATGCCAGACACCGCTCGAAACCGCCGACGCTTGATTCGGTTCATCGCCCAGGAAGTCCTACGGGACATGGGCACAAGCCGCGAAATACCACACTTTGACAAGAGTGCAGTCGCTATTATTTTGCGAGAAGCACAACGACGTGCTGGACGCCGTGGAAAACTTTCCCTGCGCCTCCGTGAACTCGGGGGGCTCGTCAGAATTGCGGGTGACCTTGCAATGGAAGAAGGAGCTTCGCTCACCACCGCTGCCCACGTCCTCGGTGCTCGAAACATCGCCAAGCCACTGGAACAGCAAGTTGCAGATCGGATGATTGAACGCCGCCAAGACTACGCCCTCATCGTCAATTCCGGAGAGCGCATCGGTCGTGTCAATGGTTTAGCCGTCCTCGGTGCGAATTCCGGACTCTCTGACTTTAGTGGAATCATGCTCCCAGTGGAAGCACTTGTCACCCCATCGCAGGGTGGCGGAGGTAAAATCCACGCAACTGGTGGACTTTCCGATTTGGCAAAAGAAAGCGTTACCAACGTGAGCGCAGTCATTAAAAAACTCACGGGCAAGGATATCTCGGACTATGACATTCACATTCAATTTGTTGATACACACGGTGTGGATGGCGATTCCGCCTCGATCACCATTGCAACAGCGATTATTTCGGCGCTTGAAAGCATCCCAATCCGTCAGGATCTGGCCATGACTGGCTCGCTCTCAGTACGAGGGGAAGTGCTTCCAATTGGCGGAGTCACTGCGAAAATCGAGGCAGCAGCCCGTTCAGGAATCAAGGTTGTTGTGGTACCTCGTGCCAACATGCAAGACGTTCTTCTGGATACCAAGTATGAATCAATGATTGAAGTGATCCCCGTGGACACGCTCGATGAAGTGATGGAAATCGCACTCATCAAGCACGCTGGCAAAGAAAGTCTGGTTGAGCGCCTCGGCGCCGTCATCGACCGGCTGACCCCTCTGCCAGCCAAGATCCAGTCGGCTTGAATCGCTTCCATTCGGAACATATCCGAAGGCTGATGCCCCGCTGGGTACAAGAAGGCCGCGTGATTGGCAGACGCATGGACACATCAACAAAACGCTCTGCGCCTGTTGTTGATGCGAGCAAAGGTGCGCTTCTGGTCCTCTTTCTTGTCACTGTTATCGACATGATTGGTTTTGGCATTGTGATCCCATTTCTGACCTACCTGGTCGAAGATCTCACACCAGCCAATCAAGAGGCAAACATTGGAATTTGGGTCGGGGTCTTGATGACCTCTTATTCAGCGGCCCAGTTTCTCTTCTCCCCATTCTGGGGTTCCCTTTCAGATCGCATTGGCCGTCGCCCCGTATTGATGGTTGGATTGGTCGGAAACACGGTGTTCTTCACCATGTTTGGGCTTGCTAACACGCTGGTTTTAGCTCTGCTTGCCCGCTTCCTCGCTGGTGTGTTCAATGGTAACTTAGCAGTGGCCCGTGCCTACATTGGGGATGTAAGCACCCCTCAACAATTGGCGACTCGCATGGGCTTGATTGGGGCTGCATTTGGCCTTGGGTTCACGTTTGGACCCTTCATAGGTGGAGAGTTATCCGACCCTGCTAGCAGGTGGGCTTGGTTCGAAGGTACCATCTTTGACACCAATCCCTATTTGCTCCCTTGTGCAGTTGCAAGCCTTCTTTCCGTTCTGTCCTTGCTCGTGGCCATCCGCAACCTACCAGAATCCTTACCTCCCGAATTCCGCAATAAAAACGAACAGAAATCTTGGGCTGCAGGCATGGTTGGTACCTTGAAAAGCACGGGGTCCATGCTTCGGTCAGGTAATGTATCGGTCGTGATTTGGGTTTCGATGTTGTTCATATTCGGCTTCACTATCATGCATGCCGTGTTTATTCTCTACACCCAAATGAGCCCATCAGATGGAGGATTGTCGTTTTCCGAGGCTGAAAATGGCCGTGTGTTCGCCATGATTGGCATCACAGGAATTTTGACTCAAGGTTTCCTTATTGGGCCGCTCAGTCGAAGGTTCGGCACCCGTCGCTTGATTCCGATGGCGATTTTAGTGACGGGTGTTGGACTTGTTTTGATTCCTTACACGCAATTTGAACAACGTTGGATCCACATTCTGATCGCTGGGGGTCTCATCTCCATTGGGAACGGTTTGTTCCAACCCTCTTCGTCGTCGTTCCTGACCCGTATCGCCAAAGCAGAAGGCTACGAGTTAGGCGTGGTGATGGGTGCGCAGGAATCAGTCGGAGCACTGGCTCGCATCATGGGTCCACTCACCGGTGGCTTCGTGTGGGTTTTTACAGATGCGAGGGAATGGCCCTTTGATTACCATACAGCCTTCCATTTGTGCGGATTGTTGATGATTTGTGCAGCACTTTTGTCCCTTCGTTTACCCCCACTTCCGGGCGACAGCGATTCGAATCAGCAGCAAAACCTTGCAGAATCCGAATAAACTGGATTATCTTCAAGTGGTTTGTAGGGGCGCCATTGGTATGGAACACGCAAACACAGCATGGGATTCCGGCCGGTTTAACCGTAGGGTCTCCACATTTGCTCATGTGCTCATCATCATTACATTGGCTGTGGTATGGCTGATTGTTCTCAAGGGAGTGCTGCAACCCTTTTTCGTTGCACTCGCAATTTACTTTGTCCTCAAACCTGGTTCCGACTACCTTTCTACGAATGGATTCCCCGTCATCCTTTCCTACCTGACGATGGTTTTGTTCACGCTTTTAGTGGTTTCTTCAGCAGCATTTTTCGCTTACCAGCAAGCGGCTGAAGTCGTCGAGGATGAAGCAAAAATGGAAGAGTACAATGGTTTGCTCGATGACCGCTGGCATGACATCAAAGCCACGCCAATCGTTTCGACAGCGTTTGAAGATGATGCTGCATTAAACAATACCTTAGTTGAAGATCTGGCCTTGTGGGGTGTGCTTGAAAACGATCAAAAGATTTCTGATGCAGCGGTTGGAATGCTTGCTGGAGTTGGATCTGTACTTGTGACAAGCGTCACCGTGATGTTCTTCTTAATCTTCATCATTTTCGAAGCAAGTTTGCTTCCTGGTCGTATCGAACGTGCATGGCCGGGCGGTGCCAGCGAAAAAGTCCAAATTATTCGGGCTAAGATTGAAGCAAGCGTCAACACCTACATCGTCGTGAAAACAGGTGTAGGGTTCGGAACCGCCTTCTGTGCAGGAATGATCATGCTCTTCTTCGGTATTGATTTGTGGTTTACTTGGGCTTTGTTGACCTTCTTGCTCAATTATGTCCCGTACATTGGATCACTGATTGCAACCTTGCCACCGATTGTTCTTGGTTTGATTCTGCTTGATCCAGCGTACCTCACGCTGCTAATTCTCTTGCTTTTGACCAACCAACAAGTATGGGGTCAAATCATCGAAACACGATGGGCTGGTCGGGCTCTCGATTTGTCACCTGTGGTTTTGCTTCTTGTCACCGCCATCTCTTTTGCCGGATGGGGGATCCTTGGCATGATTTTAGCAGTGCCCTTTGCGGTGATCATAAAAATCGTCCTTGAGAATATTGAAGCGACACGCCCAATTTCAATCCTTCTTTCTGAACGTGCTCCTTCCATCGACGAAGCGTGGATCGAAGCAATGAAAGATGGCCGTTTATCCTCGTTTGAGACTCAGTCACTCACGCAACTGCAGGAAGTTCTCGGGTATTCGAACCGCCAGATCAAATTGATATCGGGTCGTGTTGCAATCGAGCGGGTCCTTCGCCGGAACCGAATCACTGACGATCAATTGGACCTTATTGGAGGAGTGGCGGACGAACTGCGACACAACCAAAATCTTGCAGCTGAGGCAACAACTTCACTTCACCAAGGAAAGATTGACAAATCAGTTCGCCCACTTCTAAACCGCCTTTTGAAGGCGATTGAAGAAGAAGAGTGATCACAGAACTTCAGTTAGAATCTTTTCCAGCTCGGTGTTGATCATCAAAATCAACGTGCCGAATTCCGGGGGAATATTTGGATCTTCGTACAACTCTTCGAGTTTTGATTGGGCCATTGCGATACGAACATCGATTTTCTTGGCTTTGTTCAACAACCAGTTTTCACAGGCTTCTTTTGCTTGACGGCGGATGTTTCGTGGTACTTTGGGATCATCAAGTTGGTTGATGACGGTGGCCACTTGCAGAAGACGAGATTCGATATCCATAATTACAGCCCCTTTGGTCGCTACCTGTTGCTGTGTGTAGGCCGTCTTTAAGTTGATTGCCGCACCCCGCACATCATGGACATCAGTGAGACGGACCTTCTTGGATGGTCGCGTATCTTTGCTCTCACCCTCGGTATGGGTTGGGCTGCTTGGATGGACCACAAAGAGCGTCGAGTCAGCAATGAACATTGGCTGGTGTGGGTGAAACCAGCCCTTTTCCTGTGGGCGCTAGATCTGATGAACCAAGGTGCAGATTTTACAATCTATCTCACAGCATCAGCGGTTGTTGCCTATGCTAGCGGAGCAGTCCTTGGCCGTCCTTCATGGAGTGATCTTCGCCGCGGCTCAAGGATGGACCTCACCGTGACCTTTTGGTACATGATCAGCGCCATGGGTTTGATCATGGGGGCGATTCGATACCAATCGACAAGCCCACTCGATGTGATGATCAACGGTGATGCAACCTTGGGTGCTCTTTGGTGGCGAACCTTGTCGGTCTTGTTTGTGGTCCTGATCGTGGATCTTGCTTGGAGATTACGCTTGCTTCATGGCGGTGCTGATGCCAAGGCTTTGATGTGGGTAGCCATTTTGATACCAGATTGGACCACTGTTCCCCTTTTGTTCTCACAAGCGACATCTTCAGCACTCGTTGCTCTACCGCCAAGCCTTGCTCTTTTGATGTGGGGTGGTCTGAGTTTCTTGGTGATACCCTTCCTTCTTTTGGCCAAGAACCTATCAGCAGGGAACGTCAAGAGCGTTGGAGATTTACGATTGGCCTGGCACGCATCGAAAATCGCCCGAGATGAAGTTCTTACCCGACACGTATGGCTTTTGACAACCCTCATTGATCTGCCAGATGGCAGCACTCGGGCACATCATCGTTCCAGAGCGCCTCGCACAACACCCACACAAGAAGCGCTCCAGGCTTCATTGGATGTCCTTGAAGATGCAGGCATTGACCAAGTTTGGGTCAGTTCAAAATTACCTTTGTTGGTGTTCTTGTTCCCAGCAATTGCACCACTCGTATTGATTGGTGATCCGATGATGTTGATCATGCCATGGCTGGGTTTGTGAACAAACCAAGCAATGTGAAGAGTGAAGTAAAATCAAGCGCCCTTACGCTCGATGTTCTTAGCCCGGAGGCCTTTGTAACTGCACTTTCGGCAGCGAGCGGCACGGACAGCGTTGCGTGCGTTACAGCGCATGCAAATCTTGCGGTGGAGCAAGCGAGCTTCTGCTTCCGGGAATCGTGCCATGCCTCAGCGACTAACTCCCCCTATTTAATCACAACCGAGCCGTTCAATGTGGGACAGTGCGGCCTTTTAGTTGACCTCGGTTCCAATGACCTTCACTTTGAGCAGTGTTCAAAGCCCTCCGCTGCTAGGAGCGGGTATGCGTGTGTTGCGCCTCCCGGGGATTCACCACGATTCAAACGTGGTGGTAGTGACAGGCGCCGCAGGGTCCTTGCTCATCAATGCCGGGACGTCATGGTACCAGGGCCTCCAAGTCGAACGTGTCAAAGGGGTGATTGGGGAAGACCAACCGCTCGATCGGATTTTACTCACCAGCAAGCGATACCCGTGTTCGGGTGGCGCCAAGCATATTTCTGAGATGTTTGGAGATTGCCCAGTTCACATTCACGAAGAAGGTCAAGCTGCCCTTGAGACGGGTGATTTTTTCACCACTTGGGCGAACCGATACGATTCTGATATGCCTCCTCTTCAAACTGAAGTGAGCACCGATGGAGAGGTATTTGCACTGGGTGACGGACAAGTGGAAGCGGTTCACCTGCCGGGTTGTTCACCGGATGGCATGGGGTATTGGATCAAAGAGCAGAGCATGATGGTTGTGGGTTGTTTGCTTCCACGCGCTGATCGGCCAGCTCGTTGGGATTTACCAGGTGGGTGTTTACCTGAGTTGATTGAAAGTTTAGAGCAGATTAAGCGCCGTCAACCTTCCGCAATCGTCCCGCTGCAAGGTCCAGCCATTCGTGGCAAAAATCATGTGGCCGAGGTTCTGAGCCGGCATGTGACGTTTTTGCGAGCATGCGAAGAACGGAACGGAGCCGCACCAGTCTCATGGGGACGGCCTGCGCCTACTGCGGTTTGGTACAGTTCGCATCCACCATGGCCGCTGGAAGAAAAAGAAAGTGTCTAAGCAACCACAGGTAGATCAAGCATCAGTGGCTGTGGCTTGTTGCTTCGTCGCTGCTCTGATTCCATAATCTTAGCACGTCTATTGGCTCTCTGTTGGGCTTTCTCTTCAAACGGTTTCATGCCATCGAATCGTGTGGTTTGATTTCCATCCATTGAATAATTAGCACGGTCCCAGCCACTTTGAATGTGGATGATGCTTTGATTCAAGCGCATGCTCGTGATTGGCCCATTGTGCGTGAACAACTTGATTCTACGGTTAGGCACATGTGCTCCGACCATCCATACTTGCCCACCTTGGGTTGCTGCGAGGAACGAAGTCTCACTCGCTGAAACGGTGCACATGGATCGTACGATGCCTCCTTCGGTGGTGAACTTATCCACCAGTTCTAAGTTCGGAAGAGAGAGCAGTGTGACACCTCCATTTGAATCGCCAACAACCGCAATCTCAATGCGAGATGAAGGCCCTTTGAGTACGAGCATGACTGTTGCAATAGCGTCGAGTTTTGCTCTTTTGTTGGTGCCATCGGTTGGTCGCCATTGGATCATGCCGTCGTCCATTGCGACAAGGCATCCTTCTGGTGTGACAAGACTTCGGACAACGACTCTGTTGTTCATACACCGCTAAGCAGAGCCGGGGGTACTCTTTCGTTTCGCACACCCATAAGGTGAAACTGAAAGTGAACGTCAATACGAATCTTCATCTTTGCTGTCCTTCTTCCACTTGCGGTAGCAGGACTTGCAAACACGGACTCGGCCCTTTCGTTGCGTGTAGCCACTGTCGCCCCACACATCGACGGCGTTGTCGATTGAAAGGGAACGGCCTCCAAAACTCTTGTCAGCGAAATTTTCACAGCTGTTGACACCACAGGGGATTTCTCCTTCTTTGGTGGTTTTCTTGCTGGTCTTATCGACGGTTTCGCCAGAGTTCGCCTTGTGCTTTTGTGCCTTTGCTTTGAAGCCCATGGCTCATTGGACCGGTGTCCGATTCATCAAGGTTGGCACCGAACAGTTGTCTCACTGCTCTGATACATACCCAAGTTGACTGAGCAGACCATCGATGAGACGGAGCAAGCCCCTAAGGGTTACTTCAGACACATTGGCAACGCCACAGACCTCAGATTGAGTCCGTGGTGAACCGGATTCGAGCGATGCCTTGTAGATCAGTGCTGCAGCAACACCCATCGGTTTCTTTCCTTGCCAAATATCTTCATGGGGTTGGATCGCAGACCACAGGTGCCCCACCTGAATGTGGGTGTTGGGTGGCAGGTGGAGGTCAGAAATGAATTTGTCAAAGTACTGGTCAGGTGACGAGATTTTGTGGAGATTGAGCCGGCGGGATACTTGACGAATCAACCGAGACAATTCCTTTTCAGTTACATCGAAGGCCTGGGAGATGACAGGGATTTGACGGGGAAGGTTCTCTTGCCGTGCAACGAGGTATGTGCAAGCGGCGGTGACACCTGCAATCGAGCGACCGGTGACGAAGCCTTCGCCAGACAAACGTCGATAAAGCCGGGCAGCTTCTTCTTGCAGCGGCTTGGGTAGCCCCGAATTGTCGCGAATGAATTGATTTGCTCGCACGAGGTTTCGTTCCCGGCTCTTGCGAGTTTTGGAACGCTCATCGATAACTCTTCGGCGTCGCCATTCACGACGGGCTTGGGAAGAAATACCATGGCGTCCGGCAGAGCCTGTGTTGAGGTCTCGAACATCGATGGTGGTGTTGAGGCCCTTGTCTGCCAGTGTGTATGTGAGGGGTTGTCCGACACGTGAGCGATCTTGGCTTCGGTCTCTGTTGGTCCACTCGGCTCCAGGGTCGATGACGTTTTCTTCAACGACGATGCCACATGCGTTGCAGGTGATTTCGCCTCGACTTGCATCCATTTGCCAATCCACGACACCGCATTCTTCGCAGGGTCTGGTGTGGCCTTCGACTGTACGCCGAATGGCATGGCTATTGTCGCCGTCTTCTTTTGGGCCTCGGGAGCTCGTGTTCAGTGTGTTGGTTTCTGGTTTTGTGTCTTGCTTCATCTTCTCAACTCCTTGTTCAGTAGTTGAGAACCTCTCTATATAAAACCCTGTATGGGTATGTGTGGCAGATAATGCCACACTCCTCGTAGGATAGACGGTGTGTTTGGGGTTCTCTCTCAGTAAGCATGAATCATGCTGAACTTGATATAAAGGGTTGTTTCCATATGTCCAATTTAGAATTTCAAACAACACCGCATCAAGGGAGGGTTCAAAGACGGTACGCGGTTCCAGCCAATCGGGGAGAAACATATGCCAGCAACCGTCATTCTTGGTGCTCAATGGGGAGATGAAGGAAAAGGGAAGTTGGTGGACCGTCTTGCAGAGCAGGCAAGTTGGGTCGCACGCTTCCAAGGTGGCAACAATGCAGGGCACACAGTCGTCATTGGAGAACAGGTGCTGAAGTTCCATCTTCTCCCATCAGGGATCACCCGCAAGGAATGCAACTTGGTTCTCGGTGATGGCATGGTCATCGATCCGTGGGTTCTCGATACCGAACTCAACGGATGGAACAAAACCACTGGAGAAGACCCGAGAGGCGACCGACTCTTCATCAGTGAGCGTGCTCACATTATTCTTCCATACCATTGCCTACTGGACGGTCTGGACAAGAAAATCGGAACAACTGGCCGTGGCATCGGTCCAACATACGCAGATAAAATCAACAGGATTGGTCTGAGGTTTGGCGACCTTGCTGAAATCGACGGTGATGAAGCCTGGACATCATCGACCGTTGCTCGGATGAACGCAAGCTTGGAAGCAGCAGGAAGTCAAGATCGAATCACAGAAAAACAACTCGCTGAAGACATTGCTTGGATTCGAAGCGCTTACTCAACCAGCATAGCCAACACTGGTTTGATGCTCGACAACGCCCTCAAACTTGGCGAACACGTCATCCTTGAAGGAGCACAAGGGTGCCTCCTCGATATCGACCAGGGTACGTTCCCCTTCGTCACTTCTTCAGTCACCTCCCGTGGAAACGCAAGCCACGGAGCAGGAATTCATCCTGGTCATGTTGGTGAAGTGATTGGAATCACCAAGGCCTACATTACCCGTGTTGGCCACGGTTCGATGCCGACTGAACTGGAAGATGCTGCTGGCGATCACCTTGGAACCGTCGGCCATGAATTTGGTACCACCACCGGGCGGAAGCGACGCTGTGGCTGGTTTGATGCTGTGGTCATGCGACACGCTCAACGGATCAATGGATTCACCGGCTTAGCATTGACCAAACTCGACGTGCTTGGAGGTCTTGAAGAAATCAAGATTTGTGTAGCCTACGAATTGGATGGAAAAGAAATCCTTGAGATGCCTGCAAGTGCTACTGCTCTTGGACGTTGCAAACCAATTTACATCAGCATGCCCGGTTTCCCAGGCCATTCATTGGAAGAGTGGCTCTCCATTGCCAAGAAGGCCAACTCTGAGGGGACTGGATTCAACGCTCTCCCTTCATCTGCTCAATTGTACATCAAGAAGATCGAAGCGCTCGTTGGCGTGCCTTGCACCAGTGTTGGTGTTGGCCCGGACCGTGATGCAACGATTGACCTCACAAATGCGTGAGTCCTTTCATCCTCTTTTGGGGTGAACACTCAAAAAGGAGTGGCACGACCGTTGGCTTACAGGGGCGTTTAGCTCAGTTGGAAGAGTGCTTGGTTTGCAACCAAGATGTCGTGGGTTCAAATCCCACAACGTCCACCACCCTCGTCAAAGAGTCTGAACCCCGTAAGGTTTGGACGCACAAGGTTGCCGGCATCAATACTAAGATGAATCGTACAGATTGAGCGTTGAGGCGATTAAATCACATCAAAGGTCCCGGGAAGAAACTCGCTTTGGGATCGTGAATCTATTCTCGCTCGAGCAACAGCAATGGGTTTGAAACTGAGCGAAGATGGTCAAAATTGGATTCCAATAGAGACTGAGTCAACAAATATTCCGGGAGAAGGTGTTCAAACGTTTCCTGATGATTATGAGCCTTCCAGCGCACTTGCCCTTCTAGACGCTGCTTCATTGGGCGTGAGCATCGGAATGTCGCTCGTGTTCGTATTTATCATTGCATCGATTCTAGTGCCAGTTTTGGGATTCTTAGTTTTGTTATGGTTGTTCTTTATGGCAATTGGAATGGGTCCAATTGAATCCATAGCGCATATACTCGGATTTTTCGGCTAACAAACGGTTCCTGACGCACAAACGTCAATTGAAAGCCTGCGCTGAGGGCTAACGCAGTGACTATCCTCTGAGCAGTAAATTGGTTCAGGTAAATCAAGAACACACCGTGCAGTATATTCCAAATCGATATCTAACATCAACAAGCAAACTCAAACGTTCTCTTCGTTATGGTAAGCATCAACAACTTGGTAGTCCGCCCAGTCCGAACCTGCAAACTTGAAGAAATACAACCAATCCGTTTCAGAAGTCTGGGAAAATGAACCGGTGATCATGACGCTCTCGCCTTCATACTCGTGCGGTGTTGTATATGCATCCCACTGTGAATACATTCCGGACTGCGTAAAGAATTCATCTGTTCCATTCCCGTTGATTTCAAACGTTGTAATGGTCAATGAAGTGATACTGCTCGTTATGCCATAATCATCATACAAAGATTGTGTGTGTATCGTGTAATTTACACTTGAAATAGCGTGCCCCAAGGGTAATTCCCAATACACGGTATTGGTTGATGTGTTGATGGTGTCTCGTCCCGTACTCAGATAGGTTCCATCATCGTAAATGAACCGAACACCATCAAATGCCAACGCTCTTTCGAAAACGATGGCACAAACATTCTTTGACGTCACATTTTCAACATAAGCGAGTGCGGTAACTTGAGGGCATTTCTTTTCCAGGTCATTGACGCATGTGTCGCCAGCGTGTGCTGATTTTACCCCGTTTGGACAAACCGTATTTATCCAAACTGTATCGTTAAGGTTGGTAAAATTGAAGTTTACACCTTCAAAATCATTGTTATCAAAGCTCGCTCCTGAAAGATTAAGGTTTGTAAAATCTAAATTTGGCGAATTGTAATAGCCAAAGTAAGAAATGGTTGCATTTGGACCAAGGAGTCTTGTAGCAGCAGTTTCGTAATCGCCAAACCGATTGAATGGTTGACCATAACTTTGCACTGTGTGGTTATTACCTTCCGGATGGCATGTCCAATCTGCTGGCAAATGCAGTGGGCAATCGAACAGTTGCTGCGATTTGAACGCGGTCAAATTAGAATTTAAAAAGCTAGAATTATCCACCAAATTACCCCCAAAATAAGCATCTGATAAATCAGAATTTGAAAGGTCGGTGCCTGTTAGATTGGAAAGGACAATTGAGATTCCCTTGAGATTGAGTGAAGACAAGTCCTGATTGCTTAAGTCCGCATACTTCAAAACTGCGGATGGACCAACTAAATTGCGATTGATACATTTCCAACCATCCGGTAACGATTGCGGACATGAGAGTATTAACGAGCCTAAGACTTCAGTCAGGTTCGCATTCGCCATCAAGGAATTTGAAAGATTCGCTCCACCCAGGATTGCTCCAGTAAGGTTAACACCGCTAAAATCTAAATTTGAGAGGTCAACATTTCGGAGATTTGCCCCCGGCCCAATTAAGTTTTGATTGAGACAAACCCATTCCGTAGGGAGTACGGATGGGCACGATGCGAGGCTATGGAACTGAACTGAGGTCATCACAACTGTTGACAAATCAACATCTGAGAAGTCGCTTGCCCAACCGTAACTTGTTCGCAATGATGTGTTTGTAAACGAGGCTCCGGTGAACGATACTCCCTCAAACCAAGACTCAGAAATGGAAGCATAATCAAAATTCGCTGTTATAAGATTCGCTTCAAAGAACTGGAAATCGGTGATGGATGTTCGAGTGAAGTTCGCATCATTGAGATCCGCTTGAGCGAAGTTGCCACCCATGAAAACGGAATCCGTAAACGATGCATTGGTGAAAGTGGAGTTGCCAAAGTTTACAGAATAAAAAGACATTGATGAAAAATCAAAATTTGAAAAATCACAATCTGAGAAATCCATCAGGCCACCTCCATACCTACCATCTAAGATTCGTCCTTCGTTTTCCATCGACTCAGTTGTATACGACATAATATCGCAACGGTCAGGGGCGGTTGGAATCGAAAACCCTTCTTGATAACGAGGGGAGACAGATGCAGACTGAATGACCACATCAGTGGAAGGTTTGTCATTCGATGGAGTTAGGATTTTGGAGATTTCAGTCACGTCTTCGCAACCATCAATAATTTCACCAAATACAGTATGATCTCCATCCAAATGGCTTGGCTCGCTGTCTTCAGGTATGATAAAGAATTGTGAACCGCCGGTGTTTGCCGCCCTTGTTTTCGCCATTGAGATGGTACAAGGCAAGTGTAGTAGTCCGTTATCGGCTTCATCAGGGATATTCCAATCTTTTTGTTCCGGACATTCTTCAATGGTCGTTTCTACTCCGTTACAAATCCCATACCAATTGGCAGCATAGCCACCCATTCCATTCATAGATTCAATATCTCCACCTTGAATCATGAAATTGGAAATGATCCGATGGAAAATTGAGCCATCATAATTTCCTTCGGCTACATGCGTCTCAAAACTGTCTGCGTGCATAGGTGCTGCAGAGTGGTTTAATTTGATTGTAAACTCATACTGTTCGGACCCGTGAGATACCTCCATGACAACGTTACTGTAGTTGTAGTAGGACTTGCCCTCCACTTCTACAGGCTCTCCAGAATCAATACATCCTGCTAAAGAAACGGTTGCCATTAAAAATGTCAAAACGAGCGCTAGGACTTTGTTCATAGACTACCCAGCGGGTTGGGGTAAATGAAGACTAGGATTCATCCGATTTCCGTTCAAAATCACAAGGATCCAACTAAACTACAACAGATTGATGTTTGTAAGGTTCTATCAAATGCACGTCAACAACATCCACATACACGATTTTGAAGCCCTACTTGCTCATGATAATAAGCCCTACTGGCCCATGATGATCTGTCCGTCTTCAGACAGCCACTTCAAGGCGATTTCGATTAAATCGGAACCAGCCTCGTTGAAATCAATGGTTCACCGAGCAAATGTATGGGTCGTTTCGATATGCTGGTACATTCCTGTGCTGGTTACAATGTACGTCTGACCGTCAATGTAGTATGCCTCAGTGATGAAGTAAGTATCAAGGATAAAACCAAGTTCAATCAATTCATTGTTTGCGTTTATGACATTCATGGCATAGTAAGTGTTTGCGCACTGGTCGCAATCGGCCCAATGATAAAACACTAGTTCGTTGTTGTAAACATAAAGACCTCCAGTGTACATACTGTCCATATCTAGTGGAGTAGAGTTCCAATAACTCTCCACGTCAAAGGCTATCGAAACAGAATTTGTTGAGGTATCAAACTTGTAAAAGTTGGAATTGTAACTCGAAGTGATTAAAACGAAATAAACATCACCCTCGAATTCGAGGTAATTGTGAGGGTTAGACCAGCCAGATTGCCATTGTTCTGTATAGTTCGCAGTGTTCGTATTCAGGTTATAGGCGGTTAAAACGCCGGTGAGGGTATCGTAAACATGTAATTCACCGCCGTCTGTTCCGTTGTCGGCTGCGAACAAAATATGCGATCCAGTTTTGTGGACGTGGTACTGCTGAATATTGTTGTACATGCAATCATTTCCAATCCATGCATGCCCTGCTCCCGGGTTGATGTCTGCAATCATGTTGGTCGAACCATTTGCAGGCGTGTGTATCCAGAATTCCCTGCCATTCACTCCATTGTCTGCAAGGAAAAATACATGTCCATCCAGCACGTTAAGGCACTCTGGCGAACTGTCACCCGACAACGGGTTAAGATCGGTGACGCGCCATGTGGAAGCATTTGCGGGATTATGAGACCATAACTCCGTTCCGTGATTCACCGTTTCTGCCGAGAAGAACAAGGTCTGATTGACCACTCCAAACTCGGAAGGATGGGATGAGTAGGTACCCGGATTGATATCCATAACACGGGCTGTAATATTCATTTGCAAATCATACATCCACAACTCTTCGCCGTAGTTGCCATCATCGGCACTGAAAAACAACTTTGTTCCTATTGTGGCGAATGTAGTATCACCATTGAATGCGTCGCCTCCAGAGTTGATACCATCGATGGAAACGGATTGCCTGGAAGAGAGATTGTACATCATCAATTGGCTCGTACCATTCTCGTCTGCGAGATAGAACACTTCTTCGTTGATTGTAGGTCCAAGCTGTTCCGAAGCAGAATGGATTGTTGTATTAAGGCCAGTTTTAGTGTTGAAATGATACAACGAACCATTTTGGTCAGACATATCGGATTGCATTAGGATATGCGGGCCTACGTGATAGTTTTCTGAGGTAAACCAATCATTTACTTTTTCTTGTAAATTGACGGTGACACACATTTCTGTCCGTACTTGCACTTCATCAATGTCCAATATTCCATTGCCTGCCAAACCTGTGAATGTGCTGTTGTCAAACCCTTGCTGAATGGTTCGGTGTTCGGTGCAAGTGGCGTACGGTGTACGGTCCATGACCACAAAGTGTTCCACTGTGACCTTGGTAAGCCATGCATCGGTACGAGGTGTTGTTTGGGTCGCAACACCGTTGCACACAGCCGATTGGTCGGTGATTTCGTTAGCGTCAAGTACACTGTTCTGGTTAAGATCCATGCCGACTTCAATAACGACGCCACCTTCAGCGCAGCCATGCAATGCACCAGCAAAGGAAGTGGCATTGGCGAGTGCGCTCATACCTGAGACACCATCTTCACCTGCTGTGCCGGCTTCACCTGCTGCACCTGCTGCGCCGGCTTCGCCTGCTGCACCTGCTGCTCCGGCTTCGCCTGCTGCACCGGCTTCGCCTGCTGAACCAACAGGTCCGATCAAGTCGATGAACGACCAGCCTGCCGTTGTGCATACTTGGAAGGCCGCATCTGCTTGTATGTGGTACAAACGTCCAAGAGTATCGC
>Ga0302136_1000518_pt1 | contig 18642 bp, 15 predicted proteins | sample CBN3_20m_MG_FD_203116 | JGI IMG/M metagenome (GOLD analysis project Ga0302136, IMG submission 203116) | Marine microbial communities from Western Arctic Ocean, Canada - CBN3_20m | ecosystem: Environmental > Aquatic > Marine > Oceanic | place: Canada: Western Arctic Ocean | collected 2017-09-15
GTTGTAGACGTTCATAGTGATTTCATCAAATTGAACTTGTGGTCTAGCACAGTCTATTACTTGTCTAGTAAGTATAAGTGAAGAATCATCGTCAAAACCAAAATCAATGAAATTCACTCGGAATCTATATTGAAGTTTTGGCATCAACAAGTTTTGGTTTGCTCCGCCTTCAGGTTGTACCGAAAGTTTTGCTAATGTATCTGAGGCTGTTGCCATTGTTAATCTCCTGTTTTAATATATCTTGTATATATTTATCTTTTTAATTCAAAGAGGCCGAAGCCTCTTTGTATATTTGTTTTACGCTCCTGATAACTCACCAGTGTTGAATATTCTGACCGGAACATAGATAAACTCAGCGGCTTTCACGGGCTCTACTGCTATGTCAATCCAAAGTTCATTTCGATCTATTCTTGCTGGAGTGTTATTTGAATCATCACAAACTACTGAGTAGTCGTATAATCCTCTTTTTGAAACTAAGTCTTGGAACAATGTTTCTACTACTGCTTTAATAGACTTTCTTGTTTGTGGATCATTAGGTTCAAATACGAATGGTCTAGATGCTAGAATCAATTGTCTACGTATGTAAGCAACTAATCTTGCTACGTTAACTCTATCCAATGCAGATGAAGAATTGAATGAAGTTTTGTTACCATAGTTCAATAATCCGTTACCTGTAAAGAATACCATTGGGTTAATAAAGTTAGTGTATAACACATCTCTAATACCAATACGTGTTCTGATTGAGTTAAATTCACCTTCTGCATCAATGTAACCAATGCTTGTAGCATTATCGATTATACCACGTCTAGTTCCTGCTGGAGCTAACCAAGGATAAGCAATATTGTCATTACGCAACATAGTTCTTGTCATCATGTGTGATGATGGTACAGCAACTAAGTTACCAGATAGATCACTAGTGATACCTGATGGATAGAATAGACCCATATAAGTATTTCTACTTACTAGTCCATCTTCACCTGTTGTGACTGCGGCTGCCGCGTTAGTCGCCCAAGCCTGAATTTCAGTTGCATCATCTTTTAGTCTCATTGGTGTATCACCAACGACATAAGAAGTTTCACCTCTATCAGAGTTTAATGCGATCATGTTAGGCTGTAGTTCAGGATAACCTGGTGTTGCTTGTAAGTTAAAGAAGTTGTCTTCGTCTCTAATTGCAACGTTACTGTCAACTGCTGAACGTAATGCTTTGGTTACCATTGCTCTCTGTGCCTTACGACCTGCGAACATTGCTCCGTCTGCTTGATCACCTGAAGCCGATACCCATGCATCTTTCTGTGTTGGTAAAGAAGCAGTCGGGAATCTATCTCCGTTGAAGTAGTTTACACGATATTGTTTAACGTTGTATGAAGAACGTCTTGTGTTCCAACATAGCATACCTTGTGGGTAATTTGCTGATAAAGGAGCATCAATATCTAAGTAATCACTTGATAATAATGATACGATACTAGGTACCGGGTCATTTGCCGGGCTAGTTGTTCCGTTAGTTGCCCAACGTGTGTCTTTAAATAAGATACCAGCTGGTGTAGTCTGATCAGAGTTGTCAATTAAGACCCACTTATCAGTAGCACTACCGCCACCTACTGCTGTAACTGACTGCCATCTATATATATTAGGGTAAGTTTCTAAATCTGAAGTATCTAACCAAAGATCACCGTATACTAATGCTGTTAAGTCAGACTGTGTAGTCGGCTCACTAGCAGATACGAGAGGTCCTTTAGGATCAGTTGCGTTTGAGACTGATGGGCTAGGTAGTCCGTTTGAATCATAACCTTGTGACTTATAACCTTTCCAGTTACCGTTGTAATTGATCATCATATCTAATTGATCAGTTGCAGAGTAGTACCAGTTAGTAAAATTAGTTGGTATTGCTGTTGGTGCGCCTTCATTTGCTGTTAATGAGTTCGCTCCAGTTGTTGTTAATGAGAATTCTCTCCAGTTTGATAACTGAGTAGTGAATGCATTAGCGCCGACGCCTGCATTTAATGTATAAGAAGTAACAACTCCTGTTGTTACACTTGTTACAGTAACTACTAAATCATTTGCTGTAGTTGCTCCACCTAATGCTGTACCTAAGAAAGTAACTCTGTCGCCTACTGCATGACCTGAGCCACCGCTTACTACTGCATCAGGATCAAAGTCATAATAACCGTAGTCATTAGTTACTGATATTTGTAATCCTGTACCAGAACCTGTTGAAGAACTCTGAGTTGGTTGAAATGTAATGTCATCTCTGAATGGTCCAGTTTTACAACCTACTGTTACAGTTGTGAAGCCTGCTTCTGTGAATACACCGTTAGAAACACCTGTACTATTATCAAACTCATCTAAAACAATAACACCACCTGATGTGTGTTGTAGTCGTAATGAACCGTCATCGTTAACTGATGCACTTGTGTAAGGTATATTCGCCGCTGACCATGAAGTTACAAAGTCAGATGCATCTGTAGCATCTGCTAAGTTAAATGTGTATGCCGCACTTAGTGCAGTTGATCCAGGAACTGAGATTTGAACTCTTGCTACATAAGGACCTGATGTAAAGTCTGGTGCAGTATTTGTACCATTAACTACAGTTGCTCCTGTTGCCGCTCTATAGAAGTAATATACTGGTGATCCAGGATACTCTCCATCGAAATTGTATTGTGCATAAACAGAACCAGCTGGAATCGCTTGTCCACCTGTTGTGTCTGCTGAATAGATTTGACTCCAATCAGAAGTTGCAAAAGTTGGTGTTTTAGCAGTAAAGACTGCTGATACTGAATCATACTCAGCGATTACTGGTTGTAATCCTGTTCCGTTAACCTTGACCCATACAGAACCAGTTGTTGCTGGAGACGCTTGTCCTGCTGACCATAATGGCTGTTCAGCAGATGTTCCGTAGAATGCTCTTGGCTGAAATCCAGTTGTTATTGTTCCACTAAATCCTAAATCTGTAAAGATAGTTCCAGTTGCTCCATTCAATCTAATGTAGAATGGTGTTGCTGGTGAACCTTGATCTCCGCCTGTTTGTGCTGAGTAGATTTCAAGTTTGTTATTAACAACTGCCGCTGATACCCAACCCCAATTTAGAGCATTAATATCTGCCGCTAATTGAGTTACTGTATTATTCGGTGATGCCGCTACTACAAGAGTAGTGACGTTTGTTCCGTTAACAACTAAATTAATAGTATCACCTTCAGTCAATGTAGGACTAGCTGTAGGTGTTGTTATTGTTGGCCATGCCTGCATCCATGCAGTAGAATCTAGACCTACCCAAGTATTAAAACGATTTTTGTACCAATATGTTGGTGCTTGAGTTGCATTAGGATCTCTATAATTAGGAATCGCAACAACTGCATAGTCACCGATAGCTCCTACTGATGACAGAGGTGTACCAACTGATACTTGAGCCGCCAAAGTAATAACGATTGGTGTTTTAGCAGTAAATGCTCCTGTAGTTGCATTAAATTCGTTAATTCCCCATGTAGAAGTAGTTGCATCTAACCAGAAAGAACCGTCTGTTGGTGCTCCTGTTGGTCTAGTTGTTTTTCCTACTAAACTTGCTAGATCGATATCTGCTCTAAGAACAAAAACCTGATTACTAATACCAAGTGAAGAATAAGCCGCTAGTAATCCATATTCATTTAATTCATAGCCTTGTAACGGAGTACCGTTAGATGCTGTGTAAAAGAATGGGTTACCATATAAAGTAACAAGATCACGTTGTGATGTGATTCTGTATAGTTTACCTGCATTCGCCGCTGTGGTAGCCGCCGCTGTTGCAGTTGATGTTGGATCCGCTTTGTCTTGTGCTGTTGCTAACAAGAAGAACGGGATTGATGCTGTTGCGCCTGGTAAGTATTGACTTTCGTCTACTACGCTTACTTCTACGCCTGGTGATGTTAGTGCCATAATATTATTCCTTTTGTATGATTTTGAGGGTTACACCCTGATTGTTTTTTCATAGTATTATTTATCATGTATTACAAAAAACAAAGGATTAAGATACCTTCGAAGGTATTTTATAAATACTAATATGAGTATACCTAGACCAATATGTAAAATCTGTAACAGAAAAGTCTGTGCCGTGAACTATATTAAGAAAGGTAAACATCATTACAGAAGTATGTGCGATCAGTGTGGCAAAGTAAACCAGACTAGAAAGCCTATATATCTTTGGCAGAAAGCAGGGTATGAAAAAGATAAAATATGTTTTCTATGTGGTTTTAATAGTTTATACTCTACACAAATGATTGTATATCATATAGATGGAAAACCTCAAAACGTAGACTTTAAAAATTTAAGAACAGTCTGTTTAAATTGTATTGAGGTCGTAAAGAAAAAAGAAATTGTTTGGGTAAGAGGTGACTTAACTGTTGACTATTAATTCCATGTGCTTATGTAGGTCATCAATTGTGCTGTTGTTATCGATTGTATGATCGTAGTCTAAACCTACACTACTATATTCACTAGCATGTACACCACGTTCAGTTAGTCGTGCAAGTGCTTGTGGGTTTTTATAGTAATTGTAATCGACTGCATCAGTTAACCATTCAGGATCTTGTCCTCGATTTACTCTGATAGTTGTTCCACCTGCGTTTTTAATAGCATCAACTTCATTTTTAAATCTACAATCAGTAATAACAACATTATCTTTTATTTGTCGTAATTGATTTTCGATTGATGATACCCAGATGTCATTATGAAATGAACGTCTACCGACTTCAGTTCCCCAATACTGCAAGACCCAACGAGGAGTTAAGTGAGGCATGTTTAATCGTTTTGCCCACCACTCATCAACTTCTTCACGCCACTCTCTGCTAGATTGAGTAGTGCCTTCTAGCATTTCTCTATCCCAACCAAAGATAGCAGATACACAGTCCTTTAATGGGCCTGCATAACTTAGTTTTTTAAAGCCATGAAATCGAATAAGATAATCTGCGGCTGTGTCTTTGCCACTGCTGATAAGTCCCGTAACACCTATAATCATCTGATATTCCTCTAGTTATATAGTCGTATTATATACTATATCAGAGGAGAAGTCAAGTGTTTTTGGTAAATTAATTAACCTTGTACCCAAGTAAGAGGTTGTGAGTAATCTACATAATCTCTGAGGTCTTTGAGGCATTGTTCTTGTCCAGCTTTACCTTCTGCCTTCATTGCCGCTCCGTTTAGAGCAGTACCACCAGAAGGACCTGCGATAGTTGAGAATTTCTCACGTGCTTGTCCGATAGATATAGTCACTGTTGCTAATACAAAGTCTTCCATCCAAGGTGAAATGCCAGGATCCTGTAAGAGAGTTGTTTCTGGACGTGTTACATCTGCCCAGATAAGAATTTGTTCACCAGAGCCTTTAAAGTCTCTGACAAATCTAATTGTTTTAGTTACAGGATCGAATGTGTAGATAACATAACCACCAAACATTCTAGCGGCAAGTTCTACATAACCTGCATAGAAGTCATATGTTGCTAGTCCACCTGCATAGTTGTAGTTCAACAAGTAAGTGTTTAAGATAGCAGATGAGAATGGATCGAATGATGATGCACCTGGACCTGTTTCAAGGCCAATCGTTCTTCTAAAACATTGTCTCACATTAATGAATTCAGTTGGTAGTGTATAAGTATCTTGGTTCTTATCAACAGTTAACAATGTATAGGATTCTTGTACTGAGTTTTCTGCACGTTGTCTGTAAGTTTTGATTGCATAGTTATATGCGGCTTCATAATGTTCTGGATCTAATTCTAAATCGACAATGCCATCACCAAGCCTATACCGGATGTTGTCGAACATTGATTCTTTCAGTTGCTCAAGGTTCTGATTATTGGGTACTGATAATTCGTTTGCGGCCATGTGATAAAATTCCTATTTCTAGTATTTATCAGTCTAAATGTTTTTCTGTTTAATATAATTATGTAAATCAGTGGCTCTGGCCAAATGTGCGTCTGCTCCATGATGACCATACGTAGCCAATGGATTAGTCATTCCAGCATTATTATATTTTTCAAAAAACCCTTGGGTGTTATCTCTATACTTATAATAATGAAGTGTATCTAGTTTTTCTAAATAAGGTTTTAGATGTCTCATGTTGTGATTGTGAAATGCAATACCAGAATTAGTCATAAGATATCTAATATCATCTTGTGTTTGTAAAAAGTATTGTATAGACAAAGCATCTTTGGCAGTTAGTATTTCTGTATAAATTTCAGAGTACACTAAAAATCTTTGTGTTGTTACAAAAGGTTCTTTTTCAGATGTTGTAACTGTATGCGGATCTGTCATTGAATTAACTTGCATATAATCTTGCATCGTTGGGTCTGCCCAATCAGCACATGTATCTTGGTTGCTATCCCATACATGGGGAAGAGGAGCCTCTAGTCTGCAACTTTCTGCCCAATTAATTAATACAAAAATATTGTTGTTCTTGTTTTCTACGATTTTTTTGTTCAGTGTAAACCAATTGAGTACACTACGATGTATTGCACTATTAGAGGAACCATTTCTTGCAATGTTAATAGGCTGATGATCCATCATACCTGCTAGAACATTACCAAAACTTGCTTTACGATTCTCTGGACTAGATAAGTTACCATCAATCTCCGACCCTGCGGCGTGACTACACCCCGCAATCAACATATAGTTTGCCATGTATTTAGAACGCCTTTAAAATAATCATTTGATCGTTGAAACGACCTTTTGGTTTGACTCCGACTGCTTTGATATCATCAAAGTATTTACGTGCCGCGGGTTTACTGCCCATAATTTCTTTTATTTGATCTTTAGGTTTACGCAATGTCTTAATTGCACTCTTAGACTTGTCAAATCCATACAAAGTGTTTCCTTTAACAAACATTTCCCCACTCATATCGTCTGCAATATAGTGATGCAGTTTACGTTTTTGTGTATCATAACACCATGCTTCTTTAGACAAGTGCAGTTCTGCTGGGCGAATGCTTTCTAGTTTTAGTTTTGTTGTTTCGCACTCAAAACGTTTTTGATACTTTAACTTTTGTGTTGCTTTCTCCGGAGAGATCGGTTTAGTCTTACGTTTAGCCCTAGATGCAATCTTAAGACTAGCATAAGAGTTTAGTACACTAATGATAGTATCATATGCAAGTATAGTTTGCTTCAGTTTCTTTTTACTAAAATGATCATAGGCTTCTACTAACTGTTCATCTTTCCCTTCAATTACTTCCTTGAATTCTTTCTGTTCTTTCTCATAACTTTCTATTAATTGAGGAACATGATTTGCTAATGGATTGTATGTGTTTAAGATTTTCATAATCCGAGCATTAAACTTAGGATCGATTTTTATTTCGTCTTCAAAGAATTGATCCATTATACCGTCGATCTCTCCACCGGCTTCCATCAATTTTTCTCGCATGATATCTTGTATCGAAGGACGATTAGGTTTGTCTTTTGCTTTGTCTTCTTTTACTTGAGCAATCAAGTTACCTTTTTCTATCCACTCATCTTTGCTTTTTGCAATATGGTCAGTATGTGCTTGAGGCATATACCCAACTTTATCACAAAACCAAACTGAACTTGAAAGAGAATTGAAGTTCCAATCTGGATTTCGCAGAATAACTTCTATGTCTTCAGCAGGCCAGCCAGATTCTATTTTGATCCATGTTTTACAACGCATCAATCTTTTCTTGTCACCGATCTCAGTTCGGATAAAGTATTGAGCATCTTGGAACGCCCTCTCTTGACCAGAGGCGTCGGTGATTCCTTTATACTTTTCCCACTTAGGTTCGGGTGTTAGATAAACTGTCTTTTGTTTTCTCCGAGCCACTTCATCTCCTTATTGATTAATGTTCTTACTTAGTGTTAGCATTATACATTAAATATTTTTTAGTATCAACCTTTTATTTACCCAAATTCTCTGGGTAATTCTATTAAGATAAATATATATATGCCAAGACTAAGTTTATACCGGGAACAGAAACAGAACGATTATCGTTTCTTAGACAGAAATATCTCTGAGCAATTGACTGTGGGTGGTACTGATTTATATATCCATAAATATGCAGGACCATTAGATCAAGGACCTTCAACAGATTTTACACAGCCTCAATACGATGCGATGGAGCCAACAAACATACAAGACTTGCTGTTCTTAGAGAACAGAGATCGAAAGTATGAGAAGGATATATATCGATTACGTGGTCATTACTCTGTACAAAACTTAGACTTTGATCTCAGTCAATTCGGTTTATTCTTAAGTAATGACACTATTTTCATCAATGTACATTATAATGACATGATGGACATCTTAGGCAGAAAAATGATGGTAGGTGATGTGATCGAATTACCCCACTTGCTTGATTACGATCCATTAAACGATGATGCAACTTTATTCCCCACAGCACTAAAAAGATTTTATCAAGTTACAGATGCTAACTTTGGAAGTGAAGGCTTTGCAATTGATTGGTACCCTCATCTATGGCGTATCAAATGTGAGAAGTTAGTAGATAGCCAAGAGTTTCAGGATATCTTACGTGCTCCAGATGATATAGATAATTATTTAGGAGACTGGGACAAGAACAAAACTTACCCTGCAGGGTATGTAATGACATTTGGTGACAAGAACTATCTTTCATTACAAGACGTACCTGTAGGAACTAAACCCAATGCAACTAATCCAGATCTTTATTGGGTACTAGATACAGGCAGAACTTTAAAAGATGTATTAGGTCGTTACAATGAAAACATTAGAATCAATGATGCTAACTTAAAAGAAGCGGCACGTATTGTACCTAAAGCAGGTTACGATACATCAGACTTATATGTTGTTCCTGGTTACGGTATATATGAAGCAAACAATGTATTATCAAACAAATTAAATCAGCCGGCACCCCCAACAGATGTTCGTGCATGGATGCCTGGCAACAGTGCATTAAGTGCAACCGGTGAAGTCATTACAATGAAAAGTGACAAATACAAAAATGAATCTACGGGTATTAGAATACCTAAAGAAGTCATGGAAGTAATGCAAATCAAACATGGAGAGCAAGGAATAGATTTAGATGCAATGATAGAAAAGTTTGTACAAGCGACTTTATCAATAGCAGTTGAATCTCCAGAAATGTCTCCTACAGGATCTGGTTCAGGGGCAGTAGAAGGAACAAAACTTCTCACAGTTAATATATCAGGGCCTGTTGTAGGTCCATACGGTACTGCTGATAACACTTACGCAACAGCAGACCAAGATCCAGTAGCACCAGGGTTCACAGGTACGGAACCATATGGTCCGAATACAATGGACTATCGTGCTGACTGTGATCCTAGATTTCAATTCATTGCACGTGCAACTCCAAGAGACTTTGGTTATACAACAGGTTACTTAAGTGGAGATGGTACTCCACCTAATGGTCTACCTTCAGGAGCAGGAATATCATTCCCGTCATCACCGCAAGTGGGAGACTACTTCTTGCGAATAGACTATACACCAAATGTTTTATATCGTTGGTCAGGTACTCTTTGGTTAAGAGTTAGTGAAGATGTCAGAACAACAACAGGCTATACTGCCGCTGATACTTCGCAACTTTCAGGTTTTATTAATAACGAGGCGAATATTTTTGTAAATAACGATGGAGCAAATGTATCATCTGCTCAACCTCTAAGTTCTCTATTAAACATAGCACCAGATGCTAATCCACCAAGTGACGGGACATAATGGCACAATATTTTTACGATAATCAGATAAGAAGATTTTTATTACAGTTTGCTAAAATTTTTAGTAATTGGTATGTAACTCAAGGAAATGATCCTAACGGCAATCCTATATTAGTTAGAGTACCAATTCAATACGGTGACTCTAGTAGACAAGCCGCAACTATTATTGCGAACAACTCGGCATCCAACCTGCCCTCTGCACCTTTGATGACGTATTTTATTAACGGTTTAGAGTATGATCAGAAACGTACACAAGAGCCTTACTTTGTAGAGAAACAAAACATACGTCAAAGAAAATATGATTCTGGCTCACAGAATTACGGTGACGAACAGGGACAAGCATTTACTGTTGAGAAGTTGATGCCAGTACCATATACACTTCGATTACAAGTTGATTTTTGGACAACTAACTATCAGCAAAAATTAGAATTGATTGAGCAATTAGGAACATTGTTTAATCCTTCATTAGAAATTCAAAGTACAGATAATTTTGTAGACTGGACATCATTAACAATTGTATATCAGGATGGTTTAACATTCTCATCTCGTACTATTCCACAAGGAACCGGTAATCCAATTGATGTCATGTCATGGAAGTTCTACTTACCCATGTGGATTACTACATCTTCTAAACTTAAAAAGTATGGTGTTATTAATAAAGTTATCGCATCTATTTTTGATGGGAAAACATTACAAGATATGTCTGATGATGACTTGCTAATGGGAACAAGACAAAAGATTTCTCCATACGGATATCAAGTATTGTTTATAGGTAACTCATTACAATTGTTACCCCAAGATATACCTGAACAGCCATCTAATTTAACATTAGATAAACCAGTCAATCCAGATACTGATTTGTTTTGGACATCAATCTTAAATATGTATGGTGCTTATCGCCCTGGTATCTCACAGATTTGGTTAGACAATCCATATATGGAGACTGAGATTGTAGGAACAATAGTAGTTGATCCACTTGATGATCGTTATTTAATTTTTCAAGTTGACATAGATACTTTACCACAAAATACTTTAGAGCCAGTTAACTCAGTTATTAATCCACAAATTACAGGGCCCAACTCAGGCTTGCCCGGACCTGTTCCTAATGTCAGATATTTGTTAGTGAGTAACATTGCATCTGATACTGCATCATGGGGTACAATTATAGGAAGTCAGACAGGTAAATCAACTGCACCTGAATCGCAGGTTGCTACTACTCTAGCTCCAAATGTAAAATATCAAATTGCAACTTTAGGTACAACAGACTTTAGAAACTATGGCGCCGCAACTAATACTATCGGCACTCAATTTACAATGAACAATGTACAGCCAGAAGGCACCGGAACTGCATACACTGTAGTTGAAGCAGGTGCTAATGATATCTTACAATTTAATTCAGATATTATGACTTGGTTTGTTGCATTTGATGCGAGTATAAATTCCACCTCGACTGCTTTAGAGTATCTTATTAATCTAACAACAGAAATTCAATATCGTTGGGCTGATACTCCCGCAGACTCTGTGCAACCCGGATTGCCTGCTCAATGGATGAAGTCATATGAAGGTTATTATAACGAAGGTGATTACAGTATAGTTATTTAAGGGCAACCCAGTCACTTACTAAATAACTGTATGATCATTATTAATCAATCTGCTGGTATTTTCTTTTACAGTAAATCAACTGCAAGATCACTTTATCTATTAAGAAACGAATCTAAAAATCCTACATGGTCTATCCCAGGCGGTAAGATTGAAAAGAACGAAACATTATTAACCGGCTTAAAAAGAGAATGCCAAGAAGAAATTGCATATTGGAAAGATGATTTGAAATTAGTTCCTGTTCAAAAATTTGTCAACGGAACATTCGCATATCATACATTCTTCTGTGAAGTAGAAGAAGAATTTTCACCACTTCTTAATAACGAACATTGTGGGTATGCTTGGGTAGGAGATGATCGCTATCCCAAACCTCTTCACCCCGGATTATTTTCTACAATTAGCCTAGATAATGTCGCAGAAAAGTTAGCAAGTCTTAAGAAGTTATGATCACTGTCATTGCTGTTGACGGGGCATTGGGAGAGATAGTAGCAGATATATTAAATGCTAATGACATTCCTGCTTCATATATGTCTTCTCCCGCACTTCGCATTACTGATAAAATTGTTTTTGTTACATATGGATTCGAAGGATTTCCATTCGTAATGACAAAACGATGGCTTGCATATAATGAAGAAGCATTTAATGATTGGAAACAACATTGGTTGGGCAGAATAGAAATTAACGATAGAGCAGATGTTACTCCTGAAGAATGGAAACATCATGTAACTAAAAGTTTAAAACATGTTGGCGTTTATTATCCTTATAATGGTATTCTGTCTACATTACTAGATGAAAACTCCGCACATGATTTAACTTACTGTGAGATAGAGTTAGATGCTCTCTTACATCGCCGCAGAGACGTTCTAAGAGACCTCAGTAGTTTTACTAATGCGAATATAGTCTTTGACTCAATTGATGATGTCGTTGATTCTACGCAGTCTGACGTACTACCCTGGATTTAACCCAAAAAGAAAGGGTGACTAGCACCCCTTCTTAACTTTTATATTACTTTAATGAGACATCCAAAATTCTATTAATGAATATCCTACAGAACCTAATACTAAACCTGCACCCATAAGCATCCATCTCCAACGTTCCAGGGCTGTAATCTTAACAGCCATTTCATCGTGTGATGATTGATTAGATTTATTAAAATCAATCAGCATCTTATGAGTTGACGCATTACCTTCTTTTATCAAATCAGAATTAACTCTAATGTCTGCTTTGACGTCCTCAAGGGCAGTATCGAACTTAGTGTCGAGGTTTTTAAACTCGACTTTAAGTACAGCAATGTCAGTATCGTACTGTTGTAATTGCTTTTGTGCGTTACTTTGTGCCATTATCTGCTATGCCTCAATTATGCTGAAGGAAGTTTGATAACTGGTTTCACTGAACCAGCTAGTGGCGTACCAGCAATTGTTTCAAATGTTGCCTGCATTCCAGTCTGAGTAGCCTTAGTTAGAGGTGAACCACTATCATCATCGAATGGTAAACCATTAACATCAGATATAGACTCAATGTAAGTAGTCGCCGCATTAGTGTATGTGCCTTGTATGCTCATCTCACCAGCAAGTAAATCTGCTTGTGCTTTTTTAACTAAAGTACAAATACCTTGTCTTGTTTCTGGTCCGTTGCTTACTAAGTATTTTCTCTTACCTTTTTGACGTAAGATGTAAACTGCTTCATCAGCGGCTCCTTGAATCCCAGAATAGGCTGATTTAGTAAATGTTGATACTGCGCCTAATGTTAATTTTTCAATGTTAGCAGTTGATACAACAGTTGTTGTTGTCAATGCTAATGCTGTTCCACCTAATGTTGCTGAAACACTGAAAGTTGTTCCACTATCAATTGTTTTAACAAAGTAGGTAGTGTCTGCTGATAATCCACCGATCGTTGCCGCAAACCAAATTGGAGCATCTAAATCAAATGCCGCAGTTGAAGTAACTGTGATTAAGTCTGTGCCTGCGTCTGAACTTGCTGTTGCTGTTGATACAGTGTCTATAGATGCTACTGTACCTAATGGTACGTTAGCACTGCTTGATGCATATGATACTGAACCAGTACCTGCGCCAGCGGCTGTTGCTATGAATACTTCACCTAAGTTAGCACCTGTTGCTCCCATTGCGATCCATTGTGCCGCAGATGTTCCAACTGTGTTGTTGATTACATAAGTAACGCCAGTAACTAATGCACCGACTACGAAAGGTATATTGTCGCCAGTGAATGAAAGTTGCTCACCGACTGCTATGTTAACATCGAAGTCTGCGGTTTTGTCACCGTATACATCAGTTGTTGATGTGTCAAACCAGAAAGCTCCTGGATTAGCAATAGCAATTGCACCAAATGCAGTTAACTGTTTGCTATATTGTTGAGTGTCTCCACCGACTACGCCCATATCTTGAGGTGTGTCTGATGGATATCCTTCGTCAACTTGGTTAAAAGTTAGTATTACAGTTTGACCAGTTGTAGTTGTTAATGTTGGTGATACATGAGGTTGTACTGACCAAGATTTGGTTAATGCTGTAAACGTAGTGCTTGAAAGTACTTCATCTACATAGTAAGTTGTTCCGCCAGTTAATCCACCTACTGTTGAAGCAGGTACAAATCTGTCACCTCGTGTTAAGTAAAACGTTGTGTCTACTGTGATTACATTTGTTGTCGCAGTCGTGTCTGTGAGCGGACCGCTAAACGATGCTTTTGCTATTTTTAATTTATTCGCCATTTTATTTTTCTCCTAAAGAATTAGTTAAGACGTTCTAGGTCACACGTTCGGTGGGAATATGCACCGCATGAGATTGTTTATAGAGTTTTCGATAAACGAGAACAATCAAATGTATTTATCTAATTGTATAGGAATTGAGGGGAAACTTAGAGTCGGCCGACTGCTATTTCAATTGTAGACATTTCAGTTGTGTCTTTATCTACGATTGATTTGCCAATCACTACGCCCGGAAGCATTTGTGTAGCAACATGATACCAAGCAGTTGCTCCACCTAGTCCATCACTTACCATTACGTCACCTTTTTCACATGTTCCTGTAACTTTAGTTGGTACTCTACCTTGTAGTGCGACTGCAACTGGTATTCCTGAACATGTTGAGTTCATTAAGTATGCTGGGTTAGTTGATACTACTCCTGCTACTCGTCTACTGCATTTTTCTTCTGAGATATGAACTTCTGCACTTCCACCGAAACATACTACAGTACCTGCTTCATAGGCTTTTTCACCTTTATAGTACTCAGCCAAATCCGCATAAGTTGCTGATAGACGAGAACCTGATGAGAGTGACCAATTACCTGTGATTACTCCTGCTGTACCTGATGCACCTGTTGTCAATGTATCTGCTGTAAGAGTACCTGCGAGTACATCTAACGCACCCGAGACAGTAAGTGATGTCAAAGTACCCGTTGATGTTATATTAGGCTGTGCCGCTGTTGTAACAGTTCCAGCAGTCGTTGCTAAAGCAACTGTGCCACTGACGTTTGCACCTGCTACTGCGTTAGCAGTTGCGGCAAATGTTACTTCGCCAGATACATTAGCACCAGCAACTGCGTTTGCTGTTGCCGCGAATGTTACTTCGCCAGATACATTAGCACCAGCAACTGCGTTTGCTGTTGCCGCGAATGTAACTTCTCCACTGACGTTTGCACCTGCTACTGCATTTGCTGTTCCTGCAAATGTTACTTGTCCACTTACATTAGCACCGGCTACTGCGTTAGCAGTTGTTGCATATGCTACTGCACCAGTTACATTCGCACCTGTTATAGCACTTAAGTTTGCTCCGTTTCCGGCTACATATGTAAAGACACCACCTGTGCCTAATACGTTACCTGCAGATGCATTACCTGTGACAGATAATGCTGATAATGTGCCGACACTAGTGATGTTTGCTTGAGCGGGTTGAGTTACAGTTGTTGCACTTGTTGCACTCGGAACACTACCTGTTACATTTGCTCCGACTACATTAGATAGTCCACCTGCATCACCTGTAAACACTCCTGTGTTTGCTGTGATTGCTGAAGCAGTAATTGTTCCGTTAACACCGAGTCCAGTTAATGTTCCTAAAGATGTGACATTTGGCTGTGCGGCTGTTGTTAAACTTCCTGTAAATGTTGATGCGGCTACATCATAAGTTGCCGCTAAATTACCTAATGCTAATTTTGCATTGGCTGTATCAAATATATAACTTCCGCTTACATTTAATGGTTTGTTACCTGTACCTGATGAAGATACTAAAGATGGGAAATAGTTTCCTGTAGTAAGATTACCTACGACACTGTTGTCTGTTACGTTTGCATAAGCAACACTTAAGTTTGCTACACGTGTTGTAGAATCTACTGAGATCGGAGATGTACCTGTTACTACGTTTGAAATCAATCTGGATGATGTTACTGATGCAGTCGCATTTAAGTTTCCTACATTTGCATTACCGTTAACTGTAAGTGTTTTATTTGAACTAAAGTCCCAAGTAAAGTCTCCGTCACCCTCTTCAACACCTGAATTATTGTATTGAACACTTGTGTTACTGCCTGATGCCGCTGATCCACCTGATCCACCACCGACTGCCGCAACTGCTCTACCACCTGTTCCATATATATTTGCTGTTAATCCGGTAGCACTTGTTAATGCTTTAATAGGACCGGCAACACCATTTGCAAATACAGTATCAGAAACTGTGATTGTTGTACCACCAGGCTTAGAATTAACATAATAAGTGTTGGAGATATTTAATGTAGTACCGGTTACATCACCTGTAAATCTAACAGGAATATTTAATGCAAAGATACTAGATGCTCCAACAGTAATCTGATTAGTTGCGGTTGCGGTTGCTGTTACACTTGTAAATGAATAGTCAGTAAATGCTGAAGTGTCTACTGGAGTCGTTAATGCTGTATCAGAATATAACGAGAATGTATTTGCAGTCAAAACGTTGGCATAATATGTGCCACCGTTTAATTCAGTCATACCGACTGCACCAGTGATTGTAACTTCTTGCCCTGATGTTAAAAAGTTTTCTGCTGTTGAAGTAATAACACCAGGATTAGCCTGTGATACATCTTCAATATTTGTTGTGATTGTTCCTTTAGGTGTCCAAGAAAGATTTCCTAAACCATCAGTTTCAATTGTATATCCAATTGAACCGCCGTCTATTTGAACATTACTAATCTCACCTAGATCAACTAGGCCTCCTGCCGCACCACCTCTGTTTACCCAATTCGTTCCGTCATAAGTAAGTACTTGACCGTTAGCGACAGATGAGTTTGATATGTTTAGGTTTCCAACAGCACCATCGATCTGACTAAAAGTAATATCTGAATAAGAAGTTAGTACTTCAATGTTTTCTAGACCGCTTGTAGTTTTACCTATGAAGACTCTTTTCGCATCACTGGCAAAACCGATTTCTGCTTCGTCTAATTGTGGTAAGTCAACTAAGTTACCAGCCCTTTGTTGAATTTTAGAGATTTGTATAATGCTCATAAGTCTAATCTTTTCCTTTGATTATACTTATTTATCATTGATTTTAAATCAATGAGGTCTTTTCTTAGATGTACTTGGTGTAGTATTCCTCTAACTTCTTTAACCACAGTTGATGATACTTGTCGAACTCTTTTCCTTCAACAATAAACTCTTGGTATTCAAAGTCTTTACTGCACATAAAGATAACACCTTTCTTAATGTTTGTGCCGTATAGTTCGTTATGTGCATCAGCATAAGCAGTCATCTGAATAAAGTAATCATCGATCCACTCACGTTTCTTAGGTCTATTTGTTTGCTTGTGATCCATAATTGCTTCGTCACCGTTATGCAATCCTACTAAGTCAGTTGTTCCTGCATAGATTTGAGGGAAGTATAATGTTACTTCAGTTCCCCAAAATTCTTCACAGTTAACTAATCCTTTGTCAATGATTTCTTGTGCCATAATATGACTTTGTTTGCTGTATGGGTTTGATCCGTACTGTCCCATGTCGCCAGTATCACTTAGCACATAGTTCTCTAACCATTTATGCATACGTGTTCCGCGACCTGCGGCTTCTGTAGTGATCTCTTGTGCTTTAGCATAGCCAACTCTCTTACGCCAATTGTCTAAAGATGCTTTCTTTTCTTCAGATGCAGTAGCACTTAATATTGTAGTGACACTAGGGAGTTTTCCTCCGTCTGGTGTAAGATATCTGCGTGAACCGTCTATGTTCTTTTTCTTTAGTTCTTGGTATGGGTATTTGTCTATTATCATTATGGCCTCTGTGATGTGTGATCTAGTTGTGGACGACCTGCCCAGTTTCTTTTAGTATAATCCATTCCTAATTCATGCATATAATAAACATTTCTAGCAAAATCAAGTGGATAATAGTCTATTGGATTGTGATGTGATCTTTTTAAATCTTCTATTGTTTTAGGAGTATGAATTAAGATGTCATGTAATTTTGCATGAGGTAAATCTATCACTTCGATGTTATCATATCTTTTTTCTATTTGTTCCCAAATATAATCTGCAAGATATTGATGTCCTTCTTCAGTTTCATGTAAACAAGATGTCTTCTCTAAGCCTCTAGTTATGTCATTAAAGTTTTTTAATTTGCCAGGATGACATTCTAGTTCATTCTGAAGAATTGTATCATGTTTTTCCTGAAATGCTTTAGAACTACCGTTTGTTTCTGGCATATAATCAGACATAAAATGCGAAACATTGTAAGCATCTAACAGATTATTAATACTCGCCCAGTTATGTAACTTGTTTTGTTGTAGTAAACCATAGTAATGATCGTCAGAGTTTAAGATAACTTCTTTTTCTAATTTAGAAATTTCTCCCTCTCCATCGACTATTTGAAATTGATGTGTCTTTGATAAGTAACATTCTCTACGTGATGATTGAGAGTATGCATGAATATAAAAAGGATTGTTGTCGTTAAATAAGTCTTTGTAGAAGTATTGCATTGTTCTACGATAGATTGCTGTATTGCCTTGACCGGGTATACCAAGATTGATTAAAGGAACACCTAAGCGTTTTGCAATAATAGATGGCCAGGCATCATTGATAGGATCCCATATACCATGTCCATATGTGTAACTGCATCCGTTGACAACTAAGTGTGATACTTTTAGATTCAAATTGTAAAACTCTCTCCGCAACCACAACGTGCTTTCTCTAGTGGATTAATGAATTCAAAGCCTTCATTGAGTCCTTTCTTTTGATAGTCTACTGTGATTCCTTCAAGTATGTCATTAGCCTTTGGGTCTATTAAGATTGCAAAACCATCGTATTCATTTAGAATGTCTTCTTCATTAATATTGTCTGCAAACTCAAGGGTATATGCAAATCCACTACAACCTGTAGTTTCAATACCTATACGTATACCTACACCTTTGCCTCGATTG
>Ga0302136_1000532_pt1 | contig 18442 bp, 24 predicted proteins | sample CBN3_20m_MG_FD_203116 | JGI IMG/M metagenome (GOLD analysis project Ga0302136, IMG submission 203116) | Marine microbial communities from Western Arctic Ocean, Canada - CBN3_20m | ecosystem: Environmental > Aquatic > Marine > Oceanic | place: Canada: Western Arctic Ocean | collected 2017-09-15
AATGGCTGGTAAAGTTCAAATTGCTACAAATGGTTTCATAACTGAGCAATTAACCGGTGAACCAGATTTTACGTTTTTCAACCATAGATTCTCGAAACATACACATTTTGCGAAAGAAACTATTAAGCTCAGTCCAGATAATGAAAAAATTGTACAAACTGGTGATCATGTAGAATTTTCTATACCAGCTAATAGCGGTGATATCATAAATGGATTGTCTATCAGTTTTAGTATTCCCGATAATTTAAATGTACTTAATACCGATAGCGCGGCAGTATACGTAGTCGATCAATTTGGTATAAGTGTATTTGAGTACATCGATCTTTATTTGGGTGATCAATTAATCGATCGAATCACACCAGATGATATACATATTAATACTACCACACGCTCACCTTCTACATATAATAATACAAATGCGTTTCTACATGGGTTACGCTTTAATCCCACTAAATATAATGCCAGTTTCGATGCTAGATATACACCACGATTTCATTATGGTACACAAAATATTAATGGACAATTTCATCGTCTACTAGAAAGTAATTACGTTCAAGGTCTCACGAATCGCGCGATTTTTAACTTTATGGTGGAGCTCCCGTTTTATTTTCACGATCGTCCAAAATATGGATTTCCTTTATGTTCTATACAATCACAGGAACTCAAAATACGTATGAAACTTCGAGATGGTAGAGAGGTTCTTTTTCCAGTGGATAATACAAGTTTCGACACGTCGAAACCCAAATCAGAATGGGATTACGCAAATGATCATAAAAGTAATAATTTTCAGCTTTCAGATTTCAAACTTAATATGGATGTTATACATTTAGATAAACGTGAACGAAAAATAATTAAATCTTTATGTAAAGATCTTTTAATTGAACAGAATCAACATAATACGTTTACTATGGGAAGTGGGGTGATAAATGAAAAGTATCGATTGGATTTAAAAAATTGTGTCAAAGAGCTTTATTTTATAGTTAAAAAAAAATATAAACCATTGACCACCGAAGAAATTAATACTTTAAATGCGTTATCTAATGCGAGTAAACCTGATTCTATATTTACAAACAATCCTACTGCAATATTTCAAAAACCAGTACCATGTATTTATATGCGCCAGAAATATGTAACATTAACATGCGATGGACTACCAATTTTGGATGATACAACGGGTTCTCACCAATTTTTGTCCGCATGTATACCTGATATATATCACAAACAATCCCCTTACGAAAGTAATTTAACCATGTACAGTTTCGCGTTACATCCAGATAATATGGAACCATCGGGTGATCTTAATTTTACAGTTATCAAAGACGCTACCATAGAAGTGGAATTGTCAAATGATGGTGCGTATGCCAACACTACACCTTCGAGTAGCACAGCGGCTTATGTTGTTCATGTAGAAAAGGATGTACATATAATTGCTAAAAGCTATAACATTCTTCGTATTAAGGATGGTGTAGGGGAAATACTATTTTAATTTCTCGATAGTTCCGGGTACTGTGGAACTATGGGGAATTATTTACTGAAAAGTGATGTCTTATTGTCCTTAATATAATCGATAATCTTATTCTTGATACACCATTTGATGAAATTCAACTGTGCCAAAGTTGTATGAATTTCATGAGATGTACCGGGTACGGTATATGGGAACTTTTCAGATCTACAAAATGGATCAAAAAGTTTCTTACTGTACCCATCTAAACTTGATTTATATGCGTAGTGTACGGTAAAGATCTTACCGTCGGTCGTTTTGTAGGATGTGTGATTTTTCTTGGCGTAATTTGTAATAAACCATTCGAGGTTTCTCAAGGATATGCCACTGGTCTTGTCTAGTATATTCATTAACTTGGATCTATTTAATTCTTCGCTGTAAAAATGGTTTATTGATGTTAGTAGAATATCTGTTTTACTCATTATGAATAATAGAATCCAAATCTATAAGTCCCTTCGATGATGCAGATTTTTCACAACCTGGGCAACCAATTACATTCCTAAGACCTGGCCCATGATTATGTCCATCGATACTTTCGTGTGTTCGTTGTTTGATTTTATCACCTTGCTTTTGGTGTTTACCACAATATCCCCCAGGATTAGATTTAAATGTACATCTTGAACCATCTGGTTTGGTACCTTTACATACGGGATTCGATGACAATACTGGGATATCTCTCAATAATGAAGCTAATTTAATTTGATATTTTTTTGCTATTATTTCTGCATAGGAAGACATCATAATATCAATACGTGCCTCCAACTCTTCTTCAAATACATCTACGATTCTATTACGGAAACTCATATTTACTTACTTTGTTCTAGCTCGTATTGTTTAAATAAGTCTTCAACACTTTCTTCATGTTTTATTCTCGCATTTTTTATTCGATTTTTCAATTCCGAAATAATTCCATCAGAATCAAGTCCAAGCTTTTTACATTCTTCCACAAGATCAGTTTTTTTCATTGTACTCAATGCTGGTTCACGTTTTTTTGGTGGTGGTTTACACTGATTGATAAGTTCACCGAAAATTTCTTGTTTTGTATTCTCGAATAACGGATCCAGTAGGTCACACACAGGGTTCAGAAACTTATTTATGAAATAATATTTATAATCTACCGGGATATTGTTTTCCTTTACATACACCGGATCTTCAGACTTTTCAAATGCCCTCGCTTTAGGATCACCGGTATTTGTCAAAAGATATGGTACACGATCACCAGATTGTGGCTCTGAACCAGGTTTTCGCTCTCTCATTTTAATAACAACTTGTACATGTGCTTGATTAATATTACAACTTTCAGGACTCTTGATTGATACAGCTTTCCCATTAACTTTGTAACTATCCGAGAGACCCTGACTCAATATGAGCTTATCGTGTGGTACGTCTCCAGAAAGGAGTTCAATCGCACGCTCCTTCGCGAGTTCCTTGGGTGGTCCGGTATCACTCGAAGTCAATACAACATCGAGTAATTCTTTACACACTTCTCTCATATGGGGTGTATTATCTCTGCGAACGAGTTGGAGACCTTTTACATCTATATAATCCATGTGCATTTGGTCATCCTTCCCTTTTGTCCAAAGTTTCGCGGCGTACCGTTTCTTTGAATATAGAAAGTACGGCCAGTACACCTTCTCAAGTTCTAGGTTATTCGGTTTCTTGAACAATGCGCTACACTCTTCCGCTGCGCGTTCCCCTATCTCCCAGCTATATTTAACCGCCTCTTCACCGGTGCGCCCCCCCACGTCAAACTCGACCATGACCGAATCCGTGTCCCCATATCTCACTTTTGCGCCCGGGAAGTTCGTCTCAACATACGCCTTTGTCTCTTCAATCATCGCACGACCTTTATACGTCGTTGTTGAAGCGATGGGTACACAGGGGAGAATACCTTTACCAGCACCCGTAAATCCGTACACAGAGTTCATGGAAATCTTGTATGCCAACTGCTTACCATTGTACACTTCTTTCATCGACCCCGTCGCGGCAGCCATATCCTTCTTCGCTTTTTTACGAAACTGTTTGAGTTCCAAAAGGATCGCCGGTAAAAGGCTTGGAATATCTTGTGCAAATTTATACGTTCGATCACCGATAGTAAACGTTTCATATTCAATGCCAGGTATGTTCCCATATTCTTTCTCGTTCATTACGTATGAAGAATAACATAAATTGTGTGCCATCATAATCGATGGATATAGTGCTTCAAAATCAAGTGCTGTAATAGGGGTATAATACGCACCTTTCTGAGCGTCAAGTACAGTCGCACCTTCGTATTGTTCTTCTGGTAACTGCCCATAGCGAATTGTCGGGACCATAAATCCCAACTCACGTGATTTCTTGGTCAATTGACTAAAAACTTTGATTTGCTGCCCCCGTTCGACGAGGAAACATAGTGGTACCCATGTCGCTTTAGCCATCTCAACCAGGTTGAGTAGAATGCACATCTTCTTCATGAGTTTATGTGGGAGTAACGTATCCTTGATACAATATTCAGCAACTTCCCGAAGTTTTACCGGATCACCTTCCAAATATCGCGCGAACATCTCCCTTGGTGACATATCAATCTTTTGGTCACCTAGATACAACTTCGAAACATTATTCAAGCTGTATGAATCCAGTTTATAACCCTTCTTTACTTCATGAAACATATCGAATATGAATCGTCCAGACATAGGGAGTAGTTTGAGAACATTATCCCCCAAAGCACTCGAACTTAAATTTTTAACCGAAATTTCACATTCCTGACTTTTCAGTTTACCGAGCTTAAAAAATTCTGGATCACAACCCGTCATAAATGCGCGTGTGTATATATAATTAAGATCGAAACCGAATATATTCCACCCAGTCATAATGTCCACATCTTTTTCGTGTATATATTTCTGAAACGCTTCAAGTAATTCTCGCTCTGTATCAAAACTGATGATGTTCGATCCTTCTAATTTAGAATCTGTCTTTTTATAACATAAACATGTTTTGTCATATGGTTCGTCATTTCCAAATGTACACAGGGAAATCGCAATTTGAAAACACGCGTCATCTTTCACGTTAGGATCTGGGAATTTACCAGTAGAACTATTACATTCTATATCAAATGATGCAACCACAAATGGAGCAATATCATCACGTTCTACGGGTTTGAGAGTTCTCCAATCGTTACAAAATAAGTCTATATTCACCTTGGATAAATGTGTGCGCACACATTTATCGCCAGCATCAAGCCACCCAGTCGACTGAATACCGGTTCGATGCATTAAGCGAAGAACTGGATCAATATTAGATTCAAATACCTTGAATCTTTCCATACCATAAGACATCTGGACAGCGGTTCTCAATATATAGTCAACACGGCGTCGACTTTTCAAGTTTTTGAAATCGAGTTTCATATAGGAAAACTCTTTATTGTTTTGAAAACCCCATACATCCTTTGATTTCATAATCGAATATGATACAAGACAGTCAGGTGATTTCTTGTCGAGAACTCGATAAATCTCTTGGACGGTTTGTTGTGTAACGCGTTCAGGGAGTTTAATGAAAAAATAGGGTGTAAATTTAGTTGTTACACATATAGATTTCCCATCTTCAGTCTTACCAAAAATACTCACTAAATGCTCGTCATCCGTATCTATCGGTTCCCATGTGAGTGCCTGAAACTTTACACCCATATCCCTTGTGTATACATTGAGGCAAAATTTTAATATCATTTACTAATAAATGTCAGCTGCTTTAATTGACCTCGTGTCAGTTGGTGCCCAGGATGTATACATCACGGGTCAGCCTGAAGTCAGTTTTTTCCGTCAAAATTACAAGAGATACACTAACTTCTCGATTAAGCCAGAAAGGCTTGATTACATCGGCACTTTCGGGAGTGGAAACGAAGTGACCATACCAATCAAAACCAAGGGTGATCTTCTGAGTTATGTGTGGATTGAAGCCGAAAATATCGGTGGTGTTGGTAATAGCAACACTGGTTTCTTCGATAAGGATGAATCTACCACAACCGAATTCCAACTTTGGATCGGAGGCCAAAAGGTTTCTCAAATCGATGCTTTGTATATCCAGGGTGTCCACAACATTTTGTATAAGGATACTCAAGCTAAGGCTTCATGTGCGGTAACTCTCGATGAGGTTCCCCAAAATGCGTTGGGGTCGTCTACCGCCGCCAATCACTATATTCTTCCATTTTTCTTCAGTGATGACTGGACTAAATCTCTACCCCTCGTTGGGCTCCAATACCATGATGTTGAAATCCGTGTGAAATGTCGGGGTGGTACGTTCGCGCCTAATAGCGTAAAGGTGTTCGGTACCTACGTCTATCTCGATACAGTCGAGCGCAATTTCTTTTCTGAATCTGAACATGAAATCTTGTTCACTCAGACACAGCATCAACTTATGAATGCTAATGATACCGAAGTTGATCTCACTTACTTTAACCACCCAGTTAAAGCTGTACACGTTGTTTCCTCGGAGGCCGATAACAATCAATGGTCAACGAATTGGACATTCGACGATGCGACAATGTACATCAATGGTACACCTCTATTCGAGAACATGTCTGCGACGTACCACCATAACGTCGTACCCGAGATGCACTGTACCGTCCTCCCACAAGATGCCTTAAGTACTGTATCTACGTTCACATGGCCTTTCTGTATAACAATGAACAAGTCGCAACCAACTGGGACTCTTAACTTCTCCCGTATAGACAGTGCTAAATTGGCTCTCAATGGTACCACCACTCGTACCGGTAACATGGTAAGGGCATATGCTGTCAACTATAACATTCTTCGTATCAAAAATGGTATGGGGGGGGTAGCTTTCGGTAACTAAGTCAATATATACTTTTTTGAAAAGTATCAAAATGGTTAAATCTTCCTCACGACCCCGTAAAACGTCCAAGTTCGTAATAGATCTTGGTCCCGAAATTGACAAGGTCGTCAAGAAGAAAATTCAAAAGCGTGATGAGAAGATCAAGAAACAGAAATGTATTATTTTAGCACTCGAGAATCAAGTTTCCACATTATCAGATGATCCAAAGAGTAGAAGACAAAAAGTGATTATAATTGATTTGGAAACCAAGCTTCTGAATGCTGAAAAACGTGTCAAAGAGGCTGAAGATGAGACAAGGAAGTATAAGGTACGCCGTGTAAATATTTCAAATAAGACGGTGGAAAACGCATTTAAGAATTTACGAGATGGTAAATCTCTTTGGACAATGCAACCGAATACAATTTTGTTGATTCAACAATCTGGTCGATGGGAAGAGGCTCGTAAAATAAACTTACAGAAGAAATTATGTTAGGCTTTATAGTATTCGTTTTGTTTTTAAGATTCTTTGTAACCGTTCACGCTCTCTCCGCATAAAAATATGTAATTCAATCACCTCACCTTTCAATTTAACCTGTCCAGCTTGCCTCGTCCATATCGTCTGTTCAACTCTGACCATATCGATACATGACATTTTCACGTCTGGTGCGTTACTGTGATGTACAGTGACAGCCATTGCATCCCGTTTCGTTTCACGTGAAATATCACCTACGTGACATATAATTACATGCGCCCCAGAGTACCCAGCTACATGCATCCACCAATAATTGGGACTACTCATCATAGTGAGGTTGTCATTTTCTTTGGCATTTTGACCAACTCGTATAATCGTACCATCTTGGGAGGTGTATTCAATCATATTCAAGTATATACCCTTATTCTTATGTACCATTTTTAGAAATATCAAATTTGATAGCTGCTACTTTTGATTCGGGTAGTCTATATTGCTCGAATACTAAACTAATACGTTTACCTTTACCACCTTTACAATATATAGGTTCTACGTGATGTAAAAGATCTCCACGAAACGTGAGTTTTCTACCCAATTTAGGTTTATACTTTTTAACATCACGCGCATCTATACTACCGTATCCAGAGAGACATAAATTACCACCTTTGTATGATTCTGGTAAATGTATATAGATAACAGTGACACATATAGGTAGATAATCTCGCCCGAATGCTGTCTTGGCCTGATCACTTAACGACATATCGTAATGATAAGGTATAGATCGTTCTGTTTCTTTCGACGAATGTTCTATAATCACGGGATTGAATATATAAGCGTTTGTACCAGGTTCTTGTATTTGTTTGAACACTTCGTGTATAGGTTTGAAGGTGTCTAAAAACCTTTTTTCGTGCTGTGAAGAAAACGTCACTACAAATCCCTTTGTTTTTCCAAATCCATTTAATGTAGATCTACCAACGAACTTATGTTTTGATATATATTTTGACAACTCTTTACAACGTTCGGGTACATAAAATTCGTCTTGTATTTGAGTAATTGGGTATCCTGTACTATGAGTCCGCTTAGTCTGAAAATGTATAGTAATGTCATATATATAAGTATCTATGATGTAGTACAATATAAACGTAAGTAATATAATTGTAAAGATATACATGTGTTATAAAAGTATAAAATTATTATTGATATAAAACATAAATGCACGTCATAATACAACCTAGTCCAACATTCACTCATAAACTCAGAGTAACCCTCCCAAATAAGAGATCTATTGATTTCGGTGAAAAAGGTGTTCAACATTACGCAGAACATGGTAATTCTCGAATCATGCGCGCACAACTGCTTAAGAAAGGTGCTATCATTCCTAAGGAGCTGCGAATAGAAAGAGATCAGTATGAGATACATAGAGGAATGTTACAAATCAAAGAAAGTTCAAAAGAAGATTGGGAAGATTACTTCCGGGCAGATTTTTGGGAAAGATGGTTATTATATACATACCCTAATGTGACAAAGGCTAAATTATATTTGACATTAAGTCAAGGAATTATATTTTTACCCAGACCCGAAGACTTATGCGTCTGTCAAGACCATATTATTGACCAGTAGAGCCAAATCCACTATCACCCCTTTCAGTGTCTTCGACAATAGTAATCTCTTCAATCGGGGGTGTTTCACAACGCTCCAAAACAAGTTGCGCGATACGATCACCCTTCTTGATTTCAAAGTCTTTCTCCCCATGATTAAATAGTACGACCTTGATCTCACCGGTATAATCTGGATCAATCACACCCGCACCAACGTCGATACAATGCTTTACACCAAGTCCTGATCGAGGTGCTACACGCCCATATACACCCGATGGAAGTACTACAGCGATACCAGTCCCTACGAGAGCTCGGCCAGCCTGGCACGGTACAATGGTATCCTCGGAGCTATATAAATCATATCCCACAGAACGATAAGAGCCACGAGTAGGCAAAGTAGCATCGTTACAGAGCCTCTTGATCCCTAGGGACATCTATTTATGTTAGTTCTCTAATCCTTAAGTTCAAATCTCCACCCTTATTTTTGGCTAGTAACATCGCTGTCCACCCGCTATGCGATGCCTTATTGATATCAGCACCGGCCTCGATCAGTATCCTCACCGTTGTCTCGTGACCGTGTTCAATGGCTACTAACAACGGTGTCCACCCAATATTATCAGTCTTGTTAATCTCCACATTCGCTGCGATTAAGGCTTTCACTACCCCATCGTGACCGTTTTGGGCGGACAGGTGTAGCGGTGTCGAACCATTGTGATTACTTACATTGATGTCATAACCTGCCTCGATCAACGCCATGACCTCTTGTAAATGACCGAATTGGGCGGCTATTGACAACGGTGTAAACGCCATACTTATACTATATCTATAATCTATAAGTATTACTTGGCATACTTCTTCTTTTCGTCATCCGTTAGAGCACGCCACATTTCTCCGAGTTTAGATCCAATTTCCGTAAATTTTAGGTCGGGGAAATCTTTTACGATATTGGGTCGCATCTTCTTCACGAAGTTCATGTATGCATTGGGTTTGCGCTTAGTTTTAGTCTTGTCGGTCATTATAGTAGTACCTTATATTTTAATCTTTAATGCTGGATTTTGTTTCGAATAAGTCAATGCACAAATACCACAACTGAAAATATTTATAAAATACTGACATCCAAGAATGTGAATTTTTACGTATATACTTTGATCTGCATACAAATATGATAAAAGTACGGTCATACACGACTCATATCCTACCCGAATCAATATATTTGACGCATGATATATATCATTTATTGTGGGATATATGAAACTCGTTTTAGGTGTAAGTCTTCTAATAGTGAGTAGAGATGTATCAATTTCAACTAAACCCACAATACCTACAATAAAAGCCTCTTCGGGATACATAAGGGGTCTAAGAAGAGCTAGAAGACATACTAAATGATGGAGTATGATTATCTTTCTAAATGTATGTACAATTCCAGGCTGTAGAAATATCCACATGAGGTCATATGACATATAGGTAGTGAGAGCATGCGTCAAAAACATTGGATATACCATGTATCCAAATAGTGTCTCAGCTATACATAACATAGAGAATGGCGCTAGAAACATTAATGATGCCACATCATGAATAACAATGGAACGATCCTTATTCATATTGTGATTAGACAATATTCTTTTTTTTTTACATTTTGCACTCAAAGGGTTTCGAACCCCTGACCTCAAGCTTACTAAGCTTGCGCTCTACCACTGAGCTATGAATGCGATATGCTGAGAGCGGGGTTTGAACCCGCGCGTGCATAGCACAGACGATCTTAAGTCGTCCTCCTTAGACCACTCGGACATCTCAGCAAAATAACCACCCCCCACGCTGATTAGTATATACATTAAATCTTTAAGCACTTGGTAGGTCGTTCGAATGCATTCTTTTCTTCAAGTTCTTTACGCTGTCTCATTTTCTTGACATCCGCACCTTGACAATCGTGTTTCGCTAACTGGATACACCCGGGGCAGAAACTACCGGTACAGTAATTACATTCAATGGGGACACCACACTTCTTCCGACAGCGTTGACACGGCATTATTATTAATTTAGATAAAGATTTTAAACTTATTTATTCTAAAATATGTCGATCACTTACGCCTTTAGTAAACCAATTGTAGCAAACGTATCTGAATATAAAAAGCTAAAAAAAAGTCTAAAAAATAGTACTGTTGGATACGGAACTGTTTTGAGTACATCTTATTTCATTACACAGGGTGCTGATCAAGGTGTGTCTGCCACTTTAGGTTCAATTGCGTCATATGTATATATCACTCTTCTATCGGATAGAGTAGACAATTTCGAGAAGTCATTAGTTCAGAAAGAGTTTTTCGCACCTTTGAGTGTGGCCGCTTTTGAAGTATCGTGGAATAATGCGCCATTCGCATTCGATTTTGATTATGGTGCGACGTTTATCGGATTTCTCGCGTATAAGTTTGCACTTTCGAATATATTATACGAGACTGTTAGAGGTATGATGATCGGGGATAGTGAAGCCTATTATGATACAGAGGAGAAGAAATATAACGATCTCTCTGATTGGGATAATCAAGACGGAGAGGTGGATATATTTCAAGAAAAAATCGATAATACCTCTAGTAAAACAGTATCTCATGAAATCGATGAAGATGGTGAGAATTATCCAATATGACTAACAAATTGGGATCAATTTAATAATTGACTATAGATTAACAATGTGTGAAGGAGCCTTCAATCTAGAAAGCTCACGAGCCACCTTGACCACCTTACGAGGAGACATAGTTCCCCTCTGAATACGGTTCGTGAGTCTGGACCTTACATTCCTATCAAGATTCTTCATCATTTTGACCCGTTTTATACCTTCCTCCTTGGTGATGGGTTGAGCCTTCTTTGAGGGTTTGGGTTTTATAGGACTTGGAGACTTCACATTGAGTTTACGCAATTTAGCAATGTTGTTATTAGTGGTCACCATATCCTTCATAAAACTGGTCACAACCTTTTTCTTAATTGCGGCCTTCTTGGCGGCAGCGGCCTTCTTGGCGGCAGCGGCCTTCTTGGCAGCCTCAGGGTACAACTTGACTAGGGGAACATTGTTCATACCATCGTTGCTGGCCTTGGCCTTAGCCTTGATGGAACCACATAACTGCTTAACAGTCTTCTTTTCGGCACCAGGAACACCATACTTTTTCGCAACCTTCACCACATCTTCTTTCTTGTGGAGACGGCACTTACGCTTACCGAGCTTGAGATCACCCGCCTTGTCCACAGATACGAGTACTGGAGGAGTCACACTCGTCTTGGGATTACGGGGGTATCGGGGTTTAGTTTTCAGCAATGCTTTAGACATTATGATGCTCATTGTTTATTATATACTGAGAAAAATATTGATCTTATTTTTGTTATGATTATATAATGAAGTATACCCTCATTTTTATCGCATTAGTATTAATTATATGGTATTTTTTCTTCAAGAAGCGACATACATTTTGGGATCACCAACCCGTATCACGTGGTAATATGACACACGAGGGTCTCGTATCCGAAACGATCCCATCTCCATTAGGTGTAAAAAATCCCAATGAACTCATCACAGTAGATCCAAAAGATATATCCTTACAAACCTTTTTACCTGGATTTCTAAATAAACATTATGTCAACGAATATACATACGATCAAAAATATGTTTCCTGGGTGTTGGATTTTCCACATTTGACAAGTAATAATATGACAACTATACAAAATAGTGGAAAGATAATAGGTACTATATTGTCAAAACCATATACGATTAAAGTAAATGATACGGTCCTTCATAGCAATTATGTCGATAAATTATCGGTTCATGAAAAGCATAGAAATAAGAAATACGCACCTGTCTTAATTTCAAATATGTTAAAAAATTCATGTGACGAGAGCTATAAAACGTGTATATTCAAAAAAGAGGAAGATGCACTACCATTTAATTACATATGTAAATCTACTTATTGTGTCTATGACATCACTAAACCACTTAAGGTATGTCCCTCTTACTCACTGAAATCATCTACAGATGAAGATCTTAACTATATACAAAAACTTTACGAACAAGAATCAATCAAATATAAATGTTATCCCATTTTCGATGAAGAGCAGATGAAATATACATTCACAACTATAAATGGTGTATATGAATCGATACTCGTGAAAGTTGATGATATCCCCAAAGGTGTCATAACATATTCAATCAATTCTATCCGGAATAAGCGTACCAAACGAGCTGAAATTGTGTTATTCATCTGTGAAGATATCGATGCCGTCGAAGTGATAAAAGCATTGATCAATCGATGTCACAAACTTGGTATCAACGAACTTATGTGTGTCAATATGGGAAAAAATGCAGACTTCATTCGTAAACTGAAATTTACGTCAGAAATGCCAGTATACTTTCAAATGTACAACTATAATCTGAAAAATCCACTCCAACCGAGTGATGTTTTATTCAATTTCATTTAAACATTGGAAAGTTCCTCGAGTCTCCCAATCTTCCCAGTTTGGAGGAACTCATCGATCTTCTTGGCGATACCTTTCCCAATACCTTCCACCTTATGGGGTCCCTTCGCAAGTTCTTCACCACTCGTCACTTCATCGTCAAGTTCACGAATGATTTCCGCCGCCTTCCTATACGCCCGAATCTTATAAGAATCTTTTGATCCATGGTCTTCACCTTCGAGGGAGGCGAGAGCTTCGAGTGCCCAGGCGATTTCCTCATTCGTCGAACCAATCTTCTCAAGTTTCTCAACCTTCCCAGTTGTAAGGAACTCGTTGATGATCTTGGCGGTACTCTTACCGATACCCTTTACCTTTTTAGCACCCTTCGAGATCTCAATACCACATGTCACTTTGAAAGGCAGATTATGAATCGAGTCAGCAGCCGTGCGATAGGCATCCCTTTTATGGGAATCCTGTTCACATGAGGCAAGCTTGTCAAAGATATCCGTCAGGTTAGGATTGTAAGACACAAAGTACTCGTCGTCAGTCTCTTCAGACTCTTCAGACTCTTCAGACTCTTCAGACTCTTCAGACTCTTCAGAGTCGTCGGACTCTTCAATAATTTGACCCTCGGTAGAGGCGACTGACTCATTGTCCTCAAAGAATTCATTCAGAAATAGGTCAACCTTGGAAGCAATACCCTTTCCAATACCATTAATCTTGAGGAGACTCTCACCATTTTGTACCATATGTGGGAGAGTGGCGATGATGTCAGCAGCTCTTTCGTATGTAGCCGTCTTGTAAAAGTCGGATGTCATCTCACCAAGTTCAGTGAGGTGGGCGGCAATCTCTTTGTTCAAGGTGAAGGTCTTGGTTCGCGCAGTCGTCTCAAAGAGGGATGGTTTTTCAGGCTCGTTGAGAACAGCCCCAACTCTTTGAATTGATTCCTCAAAGAGTCGTCGTCGCCAAAGAAGTTCTTCGGATTCCTTCTGCATCTTCTCGAGTTCCTCAATCTTCACAGCTTGTTCCTTGGTGAGGTCCTTGAGGTACTCGTTCTCGTTGATCATGTTCTTGATTTCGGTGAGCATATTGGTAGTAGAGTTCATGTTTATTGAATGTGTAAATAATGACTCTGTGTGCGCTCACTTAGGTTTTGTTTTATCAAATTCATTACAGATGATGAGCATGCAGATGATTCAACCAATTGTTACAATGAAATATAATGTTACACGAAAACCTAACAGAAAGCGAATTATAACGACTGTAAAAATACCAAATGATGAGGGTACATATCGTTTACGATATGTGTATCCACTCGTATTATTGAACGTCATATTCATTGGAATCGTTGTGGTTTTAGCATGTTTTATAAAAGATGATAAAGAATAAAATTGTTCACTGATAAATGTTCCTTACTCTAAACTTTTTTATTCCTATTACACGGAATATCAAAACCCGAGCATTTATTGATCCAGCGCAATATGATACAGAAATCAATTCCGCACGTGTTTTCAAAACGACTAAATCTAAATCTAAATCTGTCAAAATAAAGCACACTACACTGATTGACCCCGATCAATTTGATATTGAAGAAAATATAGAGAGACACATTCTTCACGATACGAATACGAAACCTAATTAATAATTACATCAAGTTTAAATTTCTTGTCAAACTTTAAACTAATCTTCCCCTCGTCCACAAGACGCTTAATCGTGCGACCAACCTCCAGGTTGTCGTTATATGCCTTATTGTGTTCTGGACTAGCTGGTAAATTAGGCATGAGCATGTTAAACGCCACCATTTTCTGTGCTACCGATAGTTCTCGGTCTTGTAGAATAGGTAATATATCTTTAGGAATTAGTGAAGGATCCATTACAATTAGTATGAATAAATTCTTTAAATGTTTACGCGATATAAGGAATAAGAACGTTCAATATATAATATGTACGGTCGACGGAAACTCGGTAGAGTGAAACAGTCACAGGTACCATCACAAACATCAGTGGGTATACATTATATTGTAGATATTGATGATATGGATACGGATCTAATCAATGATAAGAAAAATTTAATTGAAATATGTGAAAAAGCACTAGAATTAGGTGAAGTGACTATTTTACATAAGATGATCCATCATTTTGAACCACAAGGATTAACACTATTATATTTACTTACTGAGAGTCATTTTTCATTACACACATGGCCAGAACACAGTAAAATTCGGATAGACTTCTTTTCTTGTGAAAAAAATGAATCTAAATGTAACATGGTTATCGATCATTTAAAAACTGGATTTAATTGTATGGGTATGAAAATTAGTATGTTAAGACGTTGATATTAAAATATAATAATATAGAAGATGAAAAAACAGTTGATTATTTTCATTAGTATCTTGGTATGTTTATTCCTTATAAAGACGTATATGTATAAAAAAAATACAAAATTGGATACATATGGAATCGAAATATTAAATCACCTTGAGAGTCCCTATCAAACGATCGATTTAGTAAAAGATAAGAAAACGAAACATATTTCTATGTTTTTAAATGGTGCGATCCAAAATCACACAAAGGAATATGAAAAGTCACATTACGCTATGGTTGATGTACCGATTAAACTGTTAAATACTCCACCCAAAAATATTCTTATATTAGGAGGTGGAGATGGATATCCCGCTATGCGAGCTCTCAAACAACCGAATGTGTATGTAAAAAATGTAGAGATTGATGACACTTTGATTAATTTTGTAAAAACAAATCCAGTTATGAGAAAACTAACTCAAGATGCATTTAATGATCCAAAATTAGACCTTACAGCAATGGACGCATATAAATATATATATGAAGAAAAAAGAAAATTTGATATAATTGTATATGATATAGCAAGGCAAACTACAAATAATACAGTCACAGATTTTGCACCACGGGACGATCATGTAGTGGAACATCTTCTCAGTGATAATGGTATATTGAATTATACAATGGATTTATATGGTAATATCCCTGAATTTAAAAGTATATACAAAAAGTTTTTAAAATTAAAGGAGAAATCTTTAAAACAACATTATATATTACTATTACAAACGAAAGAAGAATTTGATAAATTTAGTAAATCTTGTCCAATAAATATTATAAAACTAAAAGAAAAATACCCAAATAGTGAAATTGGTATATCAATGTATAACTTAGACTGTCGTTGTGGAAACTACCAATACAATGAAGAATTGTATTTCTATATATCGAAACAACCATTCAACAAAACAAATCAAGATATAGAATTTTATCCATTCAAACAAATAATAGCTTAAAAGATATGATCGTTTCGAAAATATGACCGCACTCTCACTTTTTTCTGGGTGTGGGGGTGACACCCTAGGGATGAAAAATGCTGGTCTCGATGTCAAATGGTATTCGGAAATTAAAAAACCTTTCCAGAAAACACATGAGTCCAACTTCCCTAATTCGGAATGTATAGGTGGTGACATAACAAAGATAGAGAATGAAAAGTTCGATGAACTCAAAGGGAAAGTGAATGCTATATTTGCTGGTTTTCCATGCCAGAGTTTTTCACATGCTGGAAAAAAGCGTGCAGATGATACACGTGGTCAATTGTATTTAGATTTTGTTCGAGCGACTAAACACATTGAACCCAATTACATAATCGGTGAAAATGTGAAGGGTTTACTTTCACGGAAGACAAGTTCGGGTGAGAACTTCATAGATATTATCGTCAAAGCATTTAATGATATTGGTTACACGTGCGAATACAAGTTATTTCCGACGGTAAATTACGGTGTACCCCAAAAACGTGAACGCTTATTAATCGTCGGGTGGAAAGATCCAAAGTATGTACATAAGTGGCCAGATGAGGTGGATGCGGATGTTTCTCTCAGAAACATTCTCGAATTCAGTATGGATGGGACTATTGAGGTTCCCAAGGAACTTATCGACCAAGCTGGTGTCGCGGAAGAGAGTATTCTTATTGGTGAAGGGGAGCCAGAAGGGGTGGTTCATCCATATCTAACAGACCGTGCTAATTTAAGAGGTGTTTCATATGGAGGAAAGGACATTAGTGAGTATTGTTTTTCATTTGGTAAGAGAAGATCTCCGGTACATTGTGAAATTGTTGACATTACAAAACCTAGTAAAACTATCATCTCTACGTACGACCACCAACCTCGTTTGTTCGTTGCTCAGAAGGTAGGTGAAACGTATTATCTACGACCATATACTGTAAATGAACTCAAACAGATACAGGGGTTTCCAAAGGACTATATAATGGAGGGGTCATGGAAGGATCAGGTTGTTCAATTGGGGAATGCTGTTCCCCCACCACTAATTCAACAGGTTGTGGAGAGAATTCTTGATCAAGCACTTTCGTAGATATAAACCAATTAGGACGGGGACGACTCTTCAAAAAACCAAAATTCGTTGCGAATTTAAACATCTGACCATACTCGAAAATAGAAATCAATTTAGACTTCACTGCATTCTCCAAAAGCTTTACTGTAATTTTAAAAAGTTCTTGGAAATTGTAGACTGTCGCCGAAGTACCCATAAAACACATGAGGTCGATGTATGTACTCAACTCATTAAGACTATCAAGGTACTGATCAGATGTAGCAATTTCGTGAGATAAAATTAATGAGTCCGCAGATCGGATATCAATTGACCCATTTTGAGTTCGTAGGAAAATGTAGAAGAGGTCTGCGCGATTTTCTGGTATAGTGTCGTTCAATGGGAAACTACCGTTGTGTTTATCAATTTTTTTCAGTTCGTAGTCAAATTTATCATCAAGGCCTGGCCAACTAACTCCCTGTAAATCCTTGGGTTTTTGCGATCCCGCGAAAGACGAGATGACACCACCTTCATCTAAAATTGCTTTAACAATACTGTCCTTGTATGAGCGTTCAGGATTCTGGGTTTGACCTTCAGTTGTTTTGATTTCGTCCCAGTTGACATAGTGTTTAATACGCGAAATCAAATTCGTATTAATCGTGTTGATTGAACGAGGGGTAATCATTTTTGGAGTTGTTTTTAACACGGTGTTTAAGCGACTTAGGTACATAAAGGTAGATGTTAAAAAAAACCCGCGAAGGTTCGTTCGCCTAAGTGAATTCAATTCCTATGTATTTCTATCTAATAATGCCTTTTCCTGACCAAGATGTGTATACTTACGAACCCGGTCCTGCGTTCAGGGTTCATGAATCTTTCACTATGGGGAACGTGATGAACATCATAAAAAAAATGAACTCCGCTATGCCTCATCACACGTTCGAACCTGAACCTATTACTGAGGGTGGTATTCGTGTTAAGTATCATGGAGAGGCTTATAAGACGATCCGTCTATGTGTCAAAAATTGGCCGTGGCTCAGACCTGGTGTCGAAATTGACCTCAACAGACAGTTGACATGTGAGGACAATTTGATATGCACTTATCTCAAAGCGTTTGATGGAGCAGAACCATGGGTGAAAGATGAAATCAAATGTATTGAGACCATCTTCCAAGAAGAGGGGATGAAGAGAGTTAGGGCTTAGAATTAGTTATTAATACATACGCTGGTACGGAACCCTTTGGTGGTTTCTTACAGAAAATCTTACAATCACAACAATCCCTTACAGACACGAGTTGCTTTT
>Ga0302136_1000578_pt1 | contig 17801 bp, 14 predicted proteins | sample CBN3_20m_MG_FD_203116 | JGI IMG/M metagenome (GOLD analysis project Ga0302136, IMG submission 203116) | Marine microbial communities from Western Arctic Ocean, Canada - CBN3_20m | ecosystem: Environmental > Aquatic > Marine > Oceanic | place: Canada: Western Arctic Ocean | collected 2017-09-15
AAAATTAAACGAAAATTAAACGAAATTTGATTAAACGTTTAAACAAAATTAAACGAAAATTAAACGTTTTATAAGTATTTAAAAAATAAAATATATTGTATATTTATATATGGTAGAATACAAGTGCTTTAGATGTGGATATAAGTGTACTCATAAGGGTAATTTCCGAAATCATCTAAATCGCAAAAATATATGTTTTCCACTGCTATAAGATATTAGTATAGAAAATATAAAAAATATGTATAATTTAAATAACACTCCAAACTCCCTCCAAATAACTCCAAATAACTCCAAAATCACTCCAAATGACCAAAATATGACCCCTCCAAATTCACTCCAAATAACTCCAAATAACTCCAAATTAAACGAAAGTCCCTCCAAAATAACTCCATTTGGAGTTAAAAAGGCAACGTGTGAATACTGTCAAAGGAATTTTACTAGAAGGGATAATTTGACAAAACATTTGAAAATTTGTAAAAGTAAAAAAAAAAATGAAGAATTAGTCCTATTACAGAGTAATAAAATAATGGAAATGGAGGAAGAAATAAAAAAGTTAAAAATGAATCAAATACATCAAACAAATAATAATATTACAAATAATATTAATAATACAATCAATATAAATAATTATGGTGATGAAAATCTAAAGCATTTACGAAGTAAGGACTTTGCGAATTTATTAACTAGTATATATAGTGCAGTTCCAAAACTTATAGAGAAAATTCATTTTGATCCGGAACATCCGGAAAATCAAAATATTAAATATACAAATAAAAAGCTACCTTATTTAAAAATAATGAAAAATAATAAGTGGCAATTTGTTAGTAAAAAAGATGAATTATTAGATTTAATTGATAATAAATGTTTTATGTTAAAAGAAAGATATTATGAGATTTTGGAAAAAAATAAATGTAATATAACAGAAGTTCAAAGAAATAAAATAGAAGAATTTATGAATAAATATCATGAAGATGATAAAAAAATGACATTAGATCTATTTGATAAAACTGAACTAATGTTATTAAATAATTCATAAATAGTTTTTTTTTTGATAAAACTTTTTTTCTAAAAAGTTTAAAAAGTTTAAAAAGTTTAAAATTGATTTTTATAGTAATCTAAGTAAAATGACCGATAAAAATCATATCATTCGTATTGTAGTTGTAGGCGCAGTATCCACTGGTAAAAGCACATTAATTAATTCTATATTTACAAATAAATATTCTGATACAAAAATTAAAAGAACTACAATGATTCCACAAGTTTATTTAGAAACTGATGAGGAGATTAATTTAGTAGATGCAAATATTATTAATTCTAGAAATACTACCATAAATGAAAATATATTAAATAATGTAGTACCACTTACAAAAGAAAATTGTGTTGAAATGACACATTTAGTTCCACAAATAAAAGATATACTTGAACTACCAAATAATGTATTTTTAGAGATTTATGATTTACCTGGATTAGATGATAGTCAACAAGAAGCAATTTATTTTGATTATTTAAAAGATAATTTTGAAAAGTTTGATTTAGTAATTTTTAATATTGATATTAATGAAGCTTTAAATACTTCGGGTTCTACACGTATATTAAATGAAATTATTACAAATGTAGAAAATTCAAAACATAAGAAATATTTGCTAGTTGTAGTTAATAAATGTGATAATATGAATATTGATAATAATAATCAATTAGAATTAGATGATGAAGAACAACAAGAAATGTATGAACAAATTATTAATACATTAGAAAAAAAAATTAAATTTACACAAGATAAATTAGAAATGAAAATTACAAAAATATCTGCATTAGATTCTTATATTTATAGAATGTTATATAAAAATCCTGATGTAGAATTAGATGCTAAAGACTTAGATAAATTTGGAATTAATGAACTAGGAAAAACTAAATGGAAAAAAATGAATTGTGAAGAAAAAAGATTATTTATTAAGGATACAATTAATGATAATTATATAGATAATTTAAATACAAGTGGATTTAATAATTTTAAATATAATCTTAATACATTACTTTCATATGGAAATCAATATTATCTTCATTATGATAGATTAATTACAGAAATTAAAAATCTAAATATGGAAGAAATCGATATTGATATACCTATATATGACAATGAAATTATAATTTATGATACAATAATCGAAACAGTTGATATTATCAATACATTTTATAAAAAATATATTAAACTAACTAATATTTATAAAATAACAGTAAAAACGGATGGTATAATTAATAAAGAATTATTTAAAAAATTACAATATCTTATTATTAAATGTCATTTATGTCTTCAATTTAATTTAGAAAAAATCAGTAAGGAAACCCCTTTTATTCTTCAGGATATTCTTGAAGATAATGTATTAGTAGAAGGAATTGAAAACATTCTTAAAATATTTGATAGTGACATAATTAATGATTTATTTATTATTAAATGTAATAATATTACATTAAAGGACGTCTATGCAAATCAACTTTTTGATTTGCATGCATTAATAGATGAATTATGTAGATTATTAAATAAAGAAATTATAAATAAACTTGTGTGTGAAGAAAATATAAATAATTTATATTTAGTAAATTATTATATTGGTCCATTTAATAGTATAAAAGAACTTATAAAACATTTTTATACTAATGTAAAATATTATATATATTTAAACAAAGATCAACTTATTGAAGAACAAGAAAAATTCTTTAAAGAAGAAGAAAAGTTAATTGAAACAATCTTTAATAATATTCTGCGTTATACACCAAAAATATTAAAAAATACAGATGATATAGATAATAATTTACCTGTATATTCTTTAGTAAAATATATAAAAACATTTACAAATAATGGAAATGATATTATTAAAAAGTTTTATCAAAAATGGTTATGTAAAAAATATATTGATAGTGAGGATGGAAAAGCATCTAATACTAAAATTAATAATATTCATTCAAATACTTTTAAACATTTAAATATTATATATAAAAATGATGATTTATTTAGAAATAATCATATTTGTTCTACTATTTTATATTATACTAATTTAATACATTATCAAGAATGTTCTAAATTATATGAAAAATATAAGGATAATGAATTTATGAGTATATATATTCTTAATAATGAAATTAATAAAAATAAATCACATTATTTATATAATAGTTATCCAGTAAATGATAAAGATTTTATTCATGCTCTTCCTCTAAGTAAAAAAATATTTGATTTACGATATAGTGATTTTATTAAAAATAAATCATATTTAATTGAAGAAGTAGAATATTATTTTGAAAACTTTTAAAATAATTAATTTGAAAAAATTAAAATTGTTACATATTAATTTGTTAAATTTTTTTTTTGATAAAACTATAATTTTTGATCTAAACTTTTTTCTAAAAAGTTTAAAAAGTTTATAAAATTGATAAAATAATTATATTATTTAAGATGAAGTTTTGCTGTTATACTAAATATAATAATAGAAAGAAAAAATGTCTTAAATGTAAAAAAGCTTTATGTAAATGTACAAAAAAAAATTTATTGGAAAAGCTTCCAAATGATATATTACAATATATATTTAAATTATATTTAAAATCTAAAAATATGTTTTGTTATTCTAATTTAATGTTAGTATCAAAAACTTTCAATAATAATTTTAATATTTTATATAAAACTTTTGAATATATTTCATATAAAAATTTATATAATCTTAGTAAACCTGTTTATTATGTAAAATCAACACATTTTAATATTAAATTTGCAAAATTATATTTTCATAAAACTCAAAATAAATTTAATTTACTATTTGGAGAGGAAAATATGGTATTAGCTACTCATAAAAATCATAATAAAGTATGTAATAGATTAAATGAAATGTATAATTTACCATATTTTACTTTTATATTTATTTGAAAAATATATAATTATATGCTAAAATTTGTAAACATATTATTTTTTATTAGTCTTATTATATTTTTTTGAGCAGACTTTTTATTTTGATTTTGATATTCTTGATGTACATTATTTATATCTGATACAAAATATAAATCATATATATTATCTAATAATAATAACATATTATCCATTAATAAGATATATATATTTTTCTTCGAGTCATTATTATCTATCTTATCAAATAAAGAACTATATTTATCTCTAACATATTTACATTTTTCAAACATTCTTTTAATTTGATATGCGGTTAAATCAGAATCTTTATGTTGATCAATAAAATTAGGTAAATTATCTGATTTATTAATAGCATACATAATATTATTTAAATCACACGTTAAATCATCAAGTTGTTTTGTAAATAAATTATCCATTTATATTAAATAAACTAATAAAAATCAATTTAAATACTAAATAATATTTAATAGTAAATAAATTATATTTATATATTATATAAGTTATGGATAATTATAAAAAAAAATATCTAAAATATAAATTAAAATATTTAAATTTAAAAAGTTCTTCAAAAGTCAATAATAATTTTAATAAGCAAAGTTCTAAAATTAATTATACATTAATGAAAGGAGGAATGACACCTGCAGTCTCTCTAGAAGACCGTTTAAATGATTACTTAAAAACATATTTAAATTTAAAAAATGAAGATGTTGATGGTGATGGATCTTGTCAATTTCATGCAGTAATTCATCAGTTAGATACTTACTTTTCTAAAAAGGTTGATGAATCGGGACAGCGTTATACTTCTGATTCTTTGCGTGAAAAGGTTGTAGAACATATGAATACGATGGCGAACGGGACTGAAGAACAAAAACTTAATTTAAATACAGCAGCGCGATGGGAATGGGCAGTTGGACATCATTTGAGCGATTCAAAAATAGAAGAAATGGAAAAAAAAGATGAATTAGCAAATTCTTATATAGAAGCCATGAAAGAAAGTTGTGAATATGGCGATAATACGACTTTAGGTATAATATCTGAAATTTTACAAATAAATATTATACTAATAAATTTAACGGAAGGGGGGAGTGTCCCTCGCAAAGTTCTAGAGAATAAAACGTATAAAGACACTATTACAATTACACTAAGAGGAGAGCATTATCAGTCTACTATTAAGTTAGAAAGAGATGAAAAATTAGAACATTTAAAATTAAAGCTTAAAAATATGCAGTTTGATTCTTATGATTCTGATGATAATGATCTGATTTTATCGAAATTAGATCAGGAATTTTATGATCAGGATCTATATACATTAATAGACATGTTAGAAAATATAGATGAAGCTATTAAATTTTTTAAAGTAAATGTTCAAAATTATCTGAGATTGATTAATAAAAATAATATTGGAGGATTACGTCGTACAGGTAATGATTCTTTAAATGATAATTTAAAAGAAGTGCTTGATAAAGGCTTTACAGCTTATTATAAAGAGCAGATGTTAAGATTCATACAAACAAAAACTCAAAAAGAACAGGATTCAGATAAGTGGAGGACGAGAATACCTAATGAATCTGAAATAGAATATGTAGCAGATAATTTAGAAAATATTGATAATGTTTATGATTTTTTATATTATAATCAAGATTTGTTACATTATTTGATAGATGCTCGTATTTCTTATCATGATCTTGTAAAAGAGGAACTCAAAAAATGTTTTAAGGAAGCTAATGAAGATTTTGATACTTATAAAATAACAGCACAAACAAAAGCTAACGAAATAAAAACAAAAGTAGAAGATGCTAATAAACTTAAAGAACCATCGTATGGAAGTAAACCACCACTACCATCAGCATCATTATTTGAATCGCCAGCATCAGAATCACCAGTAGTACCACCACAATCAGCATCATTATTTGAATCATCAGCAGCAGCACCAAAAGAACCAGCACCAAAAGAACCAGCACCAAAAGAACCAGCACCAAAAGAACCAGTAGTACCACCACTACCATCAGCACCAAAAGAACCATCAGTATCAAAAGCATCAGCACCATCAGTATCAAAAGCATCAAAAGCATCAACAACATCAGCATCATCACCACCATCAGCATCAACAGCATCAAAAACATCAGCATCAACAGCATCAAAAGCATCAGCACCACCACCAACATCAGTACCAAAATCATCATTTCAATCATCAAATAGTAAATCGGATCCATATAAATTAAGTCAAGAAGCATTGGATGCAATGGCAGTAGTTGGAGGAGGGGTAAGTATTATAATATTATTTATTCTTACAATATCAGTTAATTAAACAAAATTCAAATACTTAAAATTATTTTGTATAAATTTATGTATATGAAGCGTTTTAATAATTTTTTTTTAAAAACACCTCTTAAATATGGATTAAATCCTAGTGATACATCTGCATCATTTATAAGTAATAGTAGACCTATTAATATTTTAAATGGTAATCCTAGTTATATTAATATATTAGATGGATTATATGGTTATAATTTAGTTTTAGATATAAAAAAAGATTTAAATAAAACTGCATCAGCAAGTTATAAACATAATTCACCTGCTGGTGTATCATTTGATACAAATACTTTTAATAGTGTTATGAATGCACGAAATTGTGATAGTTTATCAAGTTTTGGTGATTTTATAGCGGTAAATGATATAGTAGATGAAAAAACAGCACATTATTTAAAAAAGGAAGTATCTGATGGAATTATTGCTCCTGATTATGAAATATCTGCTTTGGAAATATTAAAAAATAAAAAAAAGGGTCAATATATAGTATTAAAAGCAGAGTTTAATGATAGTTGGACAGAAGATATACAAAAAAGATCATTATATGGGACTGAATTGGAACAAACACGAAATAATGTATTTTTGGATAATAAAATAACACATCCATATTTAGATTCAATTAAATTAGGTTTTAATACTTGTAAATATACACAAAGTAATACAATAGTTATTGTTTATGAAAATAAATGTTTAGGAATATGTGCAGGACAACAAAATCGCGTTGGTTCTATTGAAATTGCTGGTACTAAATTAAATAATTATATTAAAAAATATAATTTAGAAAAAAAAATAGATTATAATAAATTAATTTTAGTATCAGATAGTTTTTTACCATTTAAAGATAATATTGATATAGCAGCTAAATATAATATTAAAACAATTGTATCACAACGTGGAAGTATAAGAGATGATGAAGTTATTGATTATGCAAATAGTTTAAATATTGAATTTATAACTTTTAAAAATAGGCTATTTTTACATTAAATTAATAAAATATTGTAATTAAAATATTTTAATCAATCTATAAAGGAGTACTTTAATACCGTACAAAGTGCACTATCAAATCTAATTTTATCAGATATTATATAATTCTATTTTGTCTAAACTTTTTTTTAAAGTTTAAAAAAGTTTTTAAAAATATAAGTCCCCCCCCCCCCCTCATTTTAAATTAACTAACTAACCACTAATTTTTAACTAAAAATACACTATTTAAAAATTTTAAAATATATTATATATAATATGGTAGATTACAAGTGTAATCGTTGTGGTTTTTTTACAATTTATAAAAATAACTTCAGGAGTCATTTAAATCGTAAAAACATATGTAAACCACTATTATCTGACACTACTATTTTAGATATAAAAAAACATTATAATATAGAAAATAAACTAAATGACTCTTATTCGACTCCAAATGACTCTGAAAATACTAATATTGACTCCCAATTGACTCAAAATGACTCCTTATTTAAAAATACAATTTGTAATAATAAATATACTTGTGATTACTGTGGTAAAACATTATCAAAAAATAGTAATCTACACCGACATTTAAAAATATGTAAAGAAAAAAAGAAATCAAATGAGCAAAATAAAATTACACTATTAGAAAAAGAAAAAGAAGAACTTCTTAAAACTGTAGAAAAATTACTAATAGAATGTAGTAATAAATCTAATAATAATACAATTAATTCAAATAACTCTAATAATACAAATAGTAATAATACTAAAAATACTATTATAATAAATAATTATGGTGATGAAAATACTAAATATATTACTAAGGAATATATAGTGAATTTATTAGCAAACAAGCCTTTTAAAGCAATACCAGAAATGATTAAACATACACATTTTAATAAAGAACATCCAGAAAATCAAAATATTAAGATTACAAATAAGAAAGAACCATATGTAAAAATAATGAAAGATAATAAATGGGAGTATCAAGACCGTAAGAATACAATAACAGATTTAATAGATAAACAACATATAAAAATTAGTGATGAATCAGTAGAAAAAAAAATAGAAAAAAAATGTAGTATAACACAAAAAAATAATATTGAGCGATGTAATGATTTATATGTAAATGAAGATGAAGATTATTTGAAACGGTTATATAATGAAAGTGAATTAGTTGTGTTAAATAATAGCTAATAAACTTTTTAGAAAAAAGTTTTATCAAAAAAGTTTAAATTGCTACTTATATTTTTATTTTTTGTCTAAACTTTTTCTTAAAAAGTTTAATTTTTGTCTAAACTTTTTTCTAAAAAGTTTAAAGTTTAAAGTTTAAAGTTTATCAATACGATTTTGATGTCTACCACCTTCAAATTCTGTTTTTAAAAACATTTCAATAATTAATTTAATATCTGATAAACTTGATATACGAGATCCTAGTGCTAATACATTTGCATTATTATGTTTTCGTGTTAATATAGCACATTCAGTTTCATAAACAAGAGCACATCTAATATTTAGAATTTTATTAGCAGCCATACTCATACCAATACCAGAACCACATATTAATATACCAACAGATTCAATATTATTACTTAAATCATTATTAATCTTTTCACATACAATTTTGGCAATATCGGGATAATCAACAGAATCATTAGAAAAACAACCAAAATCTTCCATAGTAAAAATATTTAGTAAGTGTTGTTTATATTCAAAACCAGCATGATCACAACCAATATATATTTTCATTTATATAATAAAATAATTATTATTTTATATAATTTATTATATGTTATTTATGAATATAACATTTTAATGAACAATAGTTATAATAATTTCTTATTGTCTTAAAAATATTATTACATTTTTTACAATGTTTTATTTTACTATTTTTAATTATGCTTTTATTATTGCACATTTCTTCTAATAAATCTAGTTCTGAATTCATATATTCAATCATTTTGAAATAGTCATCATCCATTTTAAATTAGTAATTATTTATAATCAATTTATTTTTTAGATTTTTTAACTTTTTTAGATTTTTTAACTTTTTTAGATTTATTAACTTTTTTTTTTGAATTTTTTGGAGAAATATATTTACTACATTTTGGTTGTTTTTTTAAAACTTGACTATATGTTATAGCTAATGCTTGTTTATAACTAGTATATCTACCTTTTTTATATTCACCTAAATTTGTACCAAGTTTTTTATTAAAGTTTTGTAAGCATTTTTTTTCTAATGGTTTTAATATTTTCCAATATTTAACATTATTTGTTTTTTTAGCAACAATATATTCTTTATTATTCAATCCCTTTTTAATTGTTTTCATCTTGTAATTTTTAGCAGGGGGGTGCGGTGCTTTTCGTGTCATTATAAATAATAACTATATAATTAATGTGTAATATTTAAAAAATATAGAATTAAATTTAAATATGGGTAATGGTTGTACCACTATACTAACAAAAGATAGTTTAGAAGAAAATCTAAATATAAAAAAAGAAACATATAGTTATAATATATATAAAAAATCAAGAACTAATAAATGTACAAATAAAATACATAAAACTACAAATAAAAAAAAAACTAAATCTAAAAAAATAAAATCAAATAATAAATCATTATATAATCTAGAAAATAAACTAGAAAATATAAATATAGAAATAAATGAAAATAAACTAGTACTTGAAAAAACAAATAAAAAATTTCAAGAATTTAATATAAATGAATATTTAGATAATAAAAAAAGACTAAAAGAATTAAATAATTATATAAATAAATTAGAAACCGAATTAATGAATCATACAATAAATAATATAAAAGAAAAAATACAAAATTTAAATAATGAAAAAATTACAAATAATACAATAAATAATTTAAAATGTAAAAATGCTAAATTATTTCATAGTTATTTAGAATTAAAAAAATCTACAAATTCATGTTAATTAAAAAATATTTACTATTATTTATATGACTAATTTTATTTAAATCATATAAACTAATTATATATTTCTTTGTAAATAAATTCTCAGTAATATTAGTAAATTCTATTTGGTACCCCCTATCTTGAATTTTATCTTGTAATTCATCTAATAATACAGTTTTACCACATCCACCTTTACCATAAAGAACAATAACATTATTAGTATCTAATAATTTAAGTAAGAGTTTTTTAGAACTATTGTAAATACAATTATATGCTGTTGTATTTAACATAATAAATTTATAAAATTATTAGTTTTTAATTTTTAAATAAATTATATTTATATATTAAGTATTAATTACATTTTTCATTATATTTCCATTCACCTTTATATATAATTACACCATCTTTATCATATTCTTCACCATATTTGTGTGTCATATTATTTTCCCAATTTCCTTTATATAAAATAATTTGATTAGGATAATATAATATTCCAAAACCTGATCTTAAATCATTTACCCATTGACCATTATATAAAATATTATTTGTATCTTTATAGTACATTATACCGTGTCCTTCTTTACTATTATTATAAAAATCACCATCATAAATAAGTTTATTATCATCATATAATTTACCCTTACCATGTTTATAATTCATATGAAACATACCAATATAGGATAAATTATTATTAATAAATAATGTACCATAACCTTGTTTTAAATCATTTACAAATGAACCTTTGTAATAAATATTATTAATATATAATTCACCTTTACCAGATTTTAAATTATTTTTAAACATTCCTTTATAAATAATAATATTATCTTCATATAAAATTCCATAACCATGCTTCATATTAGTATTCCAATCACCTTTGTATAATTTATTATTATTATTATTATTATTATTATTATTATTATTATTATTATTATTATTATATGTAATTCCATAACCGTGTTTATAACCATTTAATAAATTACCTTCATAATAAATATTACAATTATCATAATAAATAGTTGAGTTACCAAAATATTTATCATTTTTAAAACAGCCCTGATATTTACAATTTCCATTATTCCAAAATTCAGTTCCATTTATAAGATAATCATTATTCCAAAAACCATTAATTTTAAGATTATTATTATTATAAAAAATTTTACCAGGTCCATTTTTTTTGTTATTTTGAAAATAACCATCAAAAAAAACTATATCTGAATCGTTATAATATAATTTTCCATAACCATGTTTATTATTATTAGTCCATTGACCTTCATATAATATATAATTATTGTGTTTTTCAATACCGGTTCCATTTTTTTTATTATCTAATAATTCTCCTGTATAACATATATTTTCATTATTATCATATAATGTACCACAACCAAATTTTTTATTATTATACCATTGTCCTTCATATATTTTTTTATTATTTTTATATTCTATTCCATATCCATGTCTTTTTTTATTTTTAAATGAGCCCTCATAAATAATTTCATTATTTTTATCTTTTTCTATTTTATAATATTTGTTTGAAATACAATTACCCATACATATATATATTTTAATTAAAAAAAAATAGTATTATTAATTATTTTTTTTTTAAAATGGAATAATTATAATTAATTTTTATTTCTTTGTTAATTTTTGTAATTTTATTCTGAGTTCTTTGAGGACGTATTTATTTTTTTCTAACATTATTTCAAGTTGTTTTTTTCTTAATACTTTTATATCTTTATTAATATCTATCAAGAATCTTTTTCGTTGATTTTCAAAATATTCTATGTTAATATTAACATCGTCTAACTCTACTTGTTTTTCAAGTTCTTCTAAATTATCACTGTTATCATCATCATCTTCATTATCTTCATTATCTTCAAGTTTACGCATTTCTCTTTCAAATTCTTCTTCATCAATATCAATCTGTTCTTCACCTATTGGATCATCAGGCTTTGGCTCTCCCATAAAAAAGTTAAAAAATCCTGACATAAATCCTTTGGAATATTTTGGTGAATTAGGCTTTGGAACTAGTTCATATTCACCATCAACATCAACATCATCATCACTATCAACATCATCATCGTCATCATCAGTATCATCGTCATCATCAGTATCAACATCATCATCGTCATCATCAGTATCATCGTCATCAACATCAACAGGTTTAGGTTCTGGTTCTGGTTCAGGTTCAGGTTCTGGTTCTGGTTCTGGTTCTGGTTCAGGTTTAGGTTCTGGTTCTGGTTCTGGTTCTGGTTCTGGTTCTGGTTCTGGTTCTGGTTCAGGTTCTGGTTCTGGTTCTGGTTCAGGTTCAGGTTCTGGTTCAGGTTCAGGTTCTGGTTCTGGTTCTGGTTCTGGTTCTGGTTCTGGTTCTGGTTCTGGTTCTGGTTCTGGTTTAAATACATTAGATATTTTTGGCTCATCGTCAACACCACCAGCATCATCCATCCATCCATCCACCCCATCTCTAAAATTATTATAAGCTTTATTTAAAAATTGTTGTGGATTTAGCATCTCCGGAGAAGTATCTTGTGAATTACTAATTACTGGAACACTAGGAACTACAGAATCATCAGAAACTACAGAATCATCAGAATCATCAGAAACTACAGAATCAGTTCGAACAACAGAATCATCAGAAACTACAGAATCAGTTCGAACAACAGAATCATCAGAAACTACAGAATCAGTTCGAACAACAGAATCATCCTGATCAGTAGTAGAAGGAATAGTATAATAAGTAACTGGTGCAGAGTCAGTATTATTATTAGTATTATTAGTATTATTTAAATCGTATAAATAAAAAAGTAAGCCAGCAATTAAAATAGGTATAACTATAAATTGTTCAGTAGGATTACCTCCACTATGCTTTTTTTTACTTAAGTTATAATATTTATTTTTATATTTTAAATATTTATCTTTATAATGTTCATTTATATGTTTCATATTATATTATATATATATATATTAAAATTTGTAAATTAGATATATTAAATAAAAAATATTTGTATTAAATGATTATTTTTTTTTAAATTAATATTAAAATTTTAGATTATATATTAAATAATAAAATAATATAATAAATATATATGGAAGAATCAAATACATATAATCATCAAAAAAATACATTAGATAAAATAGATTATTATATATTAAATGATAAAGATAAGTTTTTTAATTGGATTTATCCAACATATGAAGATACAAGTTATAAATATATTGAGAATGAAAAACTAAATAATTTTAATGAAAGTCAAGGACAATTATTTGCAAAGCAATTTTTAGTAGATTCACCATATAGGGGTATATTATTATATCATGGATTAGGTACTGGTAAAACATGTGCAGCATTAATAACGAGTGAAAAATTAATAGAAAAAAAACATGTATTATTGTTTATACCTGCTTCATTAAAACAAAATTGGATAAGTGAATTATCATTTTGTGGAGATCCAGTATCATATAATACTAAAGAAAATATGTATAAAAATTATACATTTATAAATTATAATAGTAATGGAGTAAATGCAGTATATAATACTATAAAAAATAATATTTATTTAGATTCTAATGTAGAGTTTATAGAAAATGGTGAAAAATTTACTGGCAAGGTAACAAAAATAGAAGATGGTAAATTTAATAATAATACATATAACCCAAATAATATAATAGTAACAATTGATAATACAAATGAAAATAAAAGTTGTAATATAAGTAAAAACAATGTAAAATTACTAGACAATACAAATCCATTTGATAATAAGATAATAATTTTTGATGAAGTTCATAATTATATAGTAACATTATCGAATATATTAAGAACAATAAAAAAACCTAGTGCAATACAAAAGGTAAAACTAAAAATTTACGAGGATTTGAAAAATGCTATAAATTGTAAAATAATTTTATTGAGTGGTACTCCTATTGTAAATAATTCATATGAAATAGGATTTATATCTAATATATTAAATGGTAATAATATAATGTATAAATATGATTTTTTAATTACTTCAAATAATATTAATAAATATTTAGATAAATTAAAAAATACTTTAAAAGAAAGTTTAAAATTTGTTAATTATATAAATATTGAATTAGATAATAATAAATTATATTTATATTTTATATTAAATCCAGATTATTTTATAAATAAAAACAATTATGAAATAACTTCTGATACAGACAATATTAATATAAGTCAAAAACTAGATTATATTAGAAACACAATAGAAATGATATTAGGGGGTGATGATATTAAATTTTCATTTATAAAAATAAAAAAATCATATTTAGACTCAAAATATATTCCAGATAATATAGAAAAATTTAATGAAATATATTTGGAAAAAGCTTATGATAAAAAATTTAATATACAGTATTATAAATCAATAAAAAATATAAATAAATTAAAATCTCTATTAGCAGGTAAAATATCATACTTACGTGGAGATTTACCAATAAAAACAATTTATAATAAAATAGAAGTACCTATGGGTGCTGCACAACAAAATCAATATTCAATTGTAAGAAATAAAGAATTAGCACAAGCTCGAAGAAAATCACAAAATACGGATGATTTAAATTTAGCTAATTTAAGAACAGGTAGTCGTCAGTTATGTAATATATTTATACGTCAAAGTGATGAATATATAGAAGATGATGAAATTATTGATAGTGATGATGAGGAAAAAATAAATGATAAAAATAATAAGGATGTAAATGTAATAAATTTTATAAAATCTCTAAATGATGAATCTACCGATAAATCCACAGAAGAAAAAAGAGATAATATATTAAAGAATATTAATAATTTTTCTGGTAAATTCTCTTATTTAATCAAAGCTTTAATTAATAGTACTATTAAATCATTTAATGATACAAATACACAAAGTCATTATCCAACAGGTAAAGTATTAATATATTCAAATTTTAGAGAAATAAAAAGTGGTGGTGTAGGTTTTATAGGAAAATTATTAGAAATAGATGGATTAGGTTTTTTGAATTTTGAAAATGTATTTTCACAAATAGCTGATAATATTTTTACAACACCTGATGAAAAAGAGCAACAAAAAAATTCTTATTTTGAAAATGAATTAAAAGATAAGATTATTGAAGAATATAGCAAAATATTAGAAAATATTCCTAAATATAAACATAAAATATTTTATATGTGGAAAGCATCTGACAATAAGTCAACTAAAATGAATTATATAGCACATATAATATATGATAGTCTTCAAAATAATAATGGTGTTTTATTAAGAATTATGTTTATTACTAAAAGTGGTTCTGAAGGTATATCTTTTAAAGCTATAAGACAAGTTCATATAATTGAACCATATTGGCAACAAACACGTGAAAAACAAGTTATTGGGCGTGCGGTTCGCAGAGGTAGTCATGATACATTAGAAGAATCAAAACAAAATGTATTTGTATATAAATATATATCAAAATTTAGAATTAATAATTATTCTGCAAATGATTTAAAACAAGATAATAATTTAACAACAGATCAATATATAACTTCTGTATCAAAAAAAAAACAGTCGATTATTGATAGTTTTTATGAATTAATAAAATCGGTAGCATTAGATTGTCCTTATAATAATGAACAAGTAAGTTGTTTTTCATATAATAATATTAATTATTATGAATCTAATGAACAAAATGAACCAATTTATTTTAATGATGGTATTTTAACTTATAATGTGGATTTTGTAAGTAAAGAGGCACAACTAGTTATATATAATAATCAAAAATTTATTGTATATAATAAGAATTTATATGATTATGAAAAATATAAATTACATAATGTATTAATAAAAGTAGGTATTTTAGAAAATAATGGTTCAAATATAGCATTTAAAATTACACGTGATTATTCAGCAAATAAAACTTGTTTTATACAAAGTAATATTAAAACTAATATAAATATGGATAATTTTAATAAAATGGAAATAAATAAAAATGTAAATATAAATCCAAATAATTATACATTAGTCAAATTTGATACTTTAATAACTGGTGGTAATAGTGATTATGAAGATTTGACAGATAGTGATAGTGATAGTAATAGTGACAGTGATAGTGATTATGATGATGATGTTGATTATTTAGATGATTTTATGACAGATGAGTTATTAAATCAAGAAGAAGAAATAATTTATAATAGTATAAATTTAAATGTAAATGATAAATATGAAAAATATAGTTTAGAAGATTATATATGTTTAGTAGATAATATTTCAAATGATAAAATTTTAATAGGTTTAATAAAAAAAATTACTGATAAATATATTTTAATAAATACTGAAAAAGTACCTATAATTGGAAAAGATGGAGAAACATTAATATTATACAATACTATAGATAGAAAAACTTTTATTAATGATTTAGGATTAAAAATATTAAATTTATATAGTCAATCTGAAAATATATTTAATATATATGATAATTACAATAAAAATAGTGTTATTGATTTTTTAATTAATAATATATATTCTAAATTAAAAGAATATCCTGTAAATTACGATTTTAATGTAAGTGAATCGGATGATACAGAAGAAGAAACACTAGATGATAATATAGTTGAACAATTATTACTACTAACTGATAAATCTATAAATAAGGACGGATTATCTAATTTATCAATAAGTGAGAGTTATTCTGATTTGGATAATGATAAAATAGGTTTTATTAAATTAGACTCAAAAAAAGTAGATAAAATTATAGAAAATTATTATATAGATGTAATTAAAAATTATTTTGAAATCTATATAAATATCTTAAATAAAGATTTTGATGATTCATTTAAAGAAAGAAATACTAATATAAAATATTTTATTAAAAAAATAAAAGAGGAATCTGATAATATTTATGATGGTGATACTTTAAAAAGTTTATTAAAATTAATATTTTATATTGAATGTTCATTAAATGAAGAAAATAAAGATATAAAAAATATATATGATTATTCTTATTATAAAAATGAAAAAATTGTTAGTTTATTTATGAAAATAAGAGCATATAGTAAAGATGACAAAAAAATAAAAATAATATTTAGTGCACGAGAGTGTAAATTTAAAATTTATAAAAATACTATAAATAATATTAATGAATATATTAATAGTAATATTGATGAATCTTTATCTACAACAGAATATTTATCTGAACCAGAAGAAGAAGAATCTGAAAATTCACTAGATGCCTGCGAATTAATAAATACAAATGTTAATAATTATTTTACAAAAGAAGATTCAAATATAAATAAAAATGTTTCTGATATATCATTAATAAAATCACTAATGTGCTTTGAAAAAGTATTAAAAATTAAAAACTATAATATAGTAGATTTAGAAAAATATATACTTAATAATAAAAAAGTAGAAGATAATATTGAAAAATATATAGAATTATTAGTTGAAACTTTTAAAAATAGTACAACTAAGAAAGATAAGAAAGATAAAAAAGATAAAAAAGATAAGAAAGATAAGAAAGATAAGAAAAATAAAAAAAAGGATAAATTAGATTCTACAAGTACAAAAGAAGCAGTATCACTAGATATACCGGAAGATATATCAATTAAAATAAAAGAATTAGAAAATTTATCAGAAGATGAAAAAAATAAAAAATTAAATGAATTGCCTATAGAAGAAAGAGAAGTTATAAATAGTTATCTTGATTTAATGAAAGCTGTA
>Ga0302136_1000582_pt1 | contig 17733 bp, 15 predicted proteins | sample CBN3_20m_MG_FD_203116 | JGI IMG/M metagenome (GOLD analysis project Ga0302136, IMG submission 203116) | Marine microbial communities from Western Arctic Ocean, Canada - CBN3_20m | ecosystem: Environmental > Aquatic > Marine > Oceanic | place: Canada: Western Arctic Ocean | collected 2017-09-15
TTTTACTTTTATATAAAATTAAATAGAATTAAATATGTTTACCTTTTTATACTAGTTATTAAAACATTTATTTTATTTTTTAAATTATTATTTTTTTGTTTAATATTTTTAATCTTATTTTTTAATATAACTATTCTATCCTTATTAGTTAATTGTTTTTTATTTACTTCTTGAATTGCTGAATGATATAAATTAAATATCATACTAGAATCTATTACATGAAAATCTTTTACTAATTTTCCATAACAATATACATTATTCCATTTTTTTTCAAATGTAAATGAACCATCTTCATTTTTTTCTATTTCTATTTCTATTGTTTTGTTATTAACCATAATATTATTATTATCCGATACTATAAATCTATAATTAGTTCCTTCTAGTGTATTTAAATCATCACAATTCATATTATACATAATTTTATCATCTATATTTATACTAGTCCAAGTAATATTATTTAAATGTTTATTAATATCTGGAATATAATTATTTATAGTTTGAGTAGATTTTGGTAATATACTTTCAACTTCTTGAGCAATAAAACCTATACTTTTTCTATTTGTATTTATTATATTATAACTATAAGTATCTATATTTCTTAGTATATGTAAAGCATTACTGGGATCTACCTTACTAATATTATCTTTAATTCTTCTATCAGAATATATATGATAAGTTGGAGCATACACACCATAATGTACTACTATTCCCGCTTGTTGACTATAAGGAACATTAACCCACTTATCAACCCAAACAGTAGTAGTAGTAGTAGTTTGAACATCATACGTGTAATACTTAAACGTCCCGACCCTTGGTACCCTAGTCAGTTTCGACGAATATACTCTCGCACCAGATGGTGTGCTGTAACCGCTACCGTATAAAGTTTGAGTAGTCGTTGTTTGCTGATTTTCATAACCTCCTTGATTTTCTGATACAGTCCAAGATCTAGTTGTAGAACCAGTAACAGTCATTTGATATACAGTACCGACTTGAGTGTTTTTTTTATAATATAATGATGTTGCATATCCCTTACTGCTTACATCACTTGATGTTAAAAATCCACGGCTATTATACCAATCTTGAGTTGCTCTAGTAGTATTAGCATTAATTTCATCTTCTGTTGTTGTTAATGTATTACTAATATCTGTACTTGCTGTTTGATTTAGGGTATTTATTGTATCCGCAAGATATTTTTTATTAATGCTATCAGTATCATCTACTGGATTAGCAACATTTTTTATAAGTTTATTATTTAAATCTACATAATCTGTATTATATTTAATTGTGATTACGGGTGAAACAGTTGAACCATCATAACTACATATATGTAATTCATCATCTACACTAGTTGATTTATTCATTATATTTTTAATAGATAATGTATCTATATCTGTATTAGTACCATTAGAAGAATGTAATGAAATATTATTATTTACTGGATCTATCGATATTAATTTTTCATCAAAATTACGAATACATACAGTTTTAAATAATTTAAAATTACTAAATGTAGTCATTTATATTTATTATATTTATTATATTTATTATATTTATTATTTAAATTATCTGAATTATCTAAATTATCTGAATTAATAAATAATTAAGTAAATATATTTAAATTATTTATTAATTCATCTAATTTATTTTCTAAACTATTATTTTCATCTTCTATATTTTTAATTTTATCTTCTATTTCTTCTAGTTTCTCATTTATTTCAAATTCTGTATCATCAATTTTTTCAATAGCACTACAATATAGACTAAATATTACATCATAATTTATTACATGGAAATCATCAACTAATTTTCCATAACAATATATATTATTCCATTTTTTTTCAAATGTAAATGAACCATCTTCATTTTTTTCTATTTCTAATATTTTGCTACTAAATTCTTGATGATATACAGTAAATCTATATTTAGTTTCATTAAACATATCTAATTCGTTACAATACATTTTATACATAATTTTATCATTTATATTTATTGTAATCCAAGAAATATTTGTTAACTGTTTATTAATATCTGGTATATAATTTTTAATTATGTTTACTGCCTCTGGTAATATATTTTTTACTTCTTGAGCGATGAAACCTATATCTTTATTATTTGTATCTATTATATTATAATTATAAACATCAAATTTCTTAATTAAATTTAAAGCATCACTAGGATCTATTCTAGTAATATTTTTTTTTATTCTTTTATCAGATGATATTAAACGACCAGCTGAGGTTATGCTACCATTAGAATATATACTATATCCACTACTATTTTGACCTCTTATGCGTAACCAATTATTTACAGTAGTAGATCCATCAATGGATACATATGATAAATTACTAGTTAAATAATCTTTAGTATTAATCCAATCGTCTGTAGCATAAGTAGTTTCAAGTGTAGTTTTAAGATCATATGTATTTAATTTATTTATACCAAAATCATATATACTTGTATTTAATACTGTTTCAGTTGGAGGCAAGCTTAAATTAGTTATTGTATCATTCATATATTTTTTATTAGAAATATCTTGATCATCTACTGGATTAGCAACATTTTTTATAAGTTTATTATTTAAATCTACATAATCTGTATTATATTTAATTGTGATTACTGGTGAAACAGTTGAACCATCATAACTACATATATTTAATTTATCATCTACATTAGTTGATTTATTCATTATATTTTTTATAGATACTGTATCTACATCTATACTAGATCTATTAGAAGAATGCAATGATATGTTATTATTTGAAGTATTTAAAAATACTAACTTATCGTCACTAGCTCTTACACTAACTGCTTCAAATAATTTATAATTACTAAATGTACTCATTTATATTTATTCTTATTTTTTATTTTATTATATTTTGGTTTTTAATTCGTTTATTATTGAATATAAATCATTTATTTTATTTTCTAATTCTATATTTTTATTTTCTAAATTAGATACGGTTGTTTTTAATGTAGTTATTTCTGTTATATGAGTTTGTTGTTTTCAATATTCCACCATCAGTTAAATTTATATTTCCACTCACATTTAAATTTGTATTTATTCTACAATCTCGATTATTATTATTTATTGTAATTACTGGATTTATTGTAGTTCCATTTAAACTTGATAAATTTAAATCCATATTTGGTGTTTTATTTATTATATTTTTGATTGATAATGTATCTGCATTAGTATCTCCCCCGTCGGATGAATGTAATGATATATTATTAGAAGAATCCATTACAATTAATGTATCATTTGAACTACGAATTCCTACATTTTCAAATTTCTTATAATTACTAAAATCGCCCATTATATTATATGTTATTTATTTTTTAATTTATTATTACTCTAAAAACAAATTTATTTTTATTCCTCACATTTTTGGATTAACCTTTTTTAAAAAGTATTTTTTGGATTAACCTTTATCTTATAAACGACCTATTACGGTCCAAAATACACTAGAATAACCGTTATGAGATTTAAATATTTTAAATTTATCTACGTCTATAATTTGAACTGATATGTTGTGGGGATAGTAATGTGCGTGGGTGTGGGCCTGGGTCTGAATGCTATAAATTTTGCTCAGTGAAACCCAACCACTTTTTTTATGATTAATTATATTTTCAGTTTTAAGGAAGCTGTTACTGGTTTCTCCAAATCTCATTACTAATCCAGAAGGAAGTATTTGTTGTTGGATTAGTATGTGATTAGTTATGTTAGTGTAAGTTTGGCCATCGTAATCTATATAGGCAGTTTGTGTTACTGACCCCTCCCCAGTATGCCCACTTAAAAGTGTATTGCTATTAACCCACGACTGTGTCGCATAATTTAAACCCGAAAGAGCCACATTTGTCACATAATTTAAACCCGAAAGAGCAGTATTTGTCACATAATCTGAAAGTGCTGAGGTAAGTGTTGTATCTTCGGCCCACATACTTGTGTCATTTGATGTAAATATAGTAGTTCCTATACCAATTGAATCAGCATATTTATACCATTCATTTAATTTTACATCTGTTGCGGTATTAATTTGACTTGCACGTTCTTCTGGTAAAAGTGATTTAACTTGTTCTACTGTAATTTCTTCATTATTTAATTTTTTAGGAGCTTTTGTTTTATCTCTTTTTTTAAATTTAATTGTACCACCACTTACATCTATTTTATGTTCATCACCAATCCATAATGAATTATCCGATAAGAATAAATGACGAATCTTATATTCAGCATTACCTAAATCAAATTGTTCGTTTTGACTTGGTAATATATGACCTCGAATTGTTGTTTGACCGTTAATATCTAATATTGAATTAGTATGGACGTTTGAACCAGTAAAACCATTATTTAATGAAGTTGTACCTACACCTACAGTGGAGAATAAACCACTAGATTGGGTAGTAGAACCTATTGGTATATTTTCTATGGAAGAACCCCAACCAGTCGTAGAACCAATTTCTTGTATTGTTACAGTTGGTTGTTTAACATTTGTATCATCATTTGTAAATAGTTTAATGTTTCCTGAATTATTCATATCTGTAAATCTTAATTCTATTTTGTTACCTGTTCCAAAAGCAGTTTTACTTATTGAAAAATATTTTGTATATTCATAACTTCTATTACTATTCATTTCTTGTAATATTATTTTGCGTTCTTGTGGTATAGTAGTATCAGAACCATTATTTAATAATAATTCTAATTTTAATTTACTAGTTAAATTATTATTAAAACTAATATATAATGCGAAATTTACTATTATAATTATTGTTCCTGTATCACTTACACTTGGTGTATAACTACTATGAAGTTCATATGGATATACATAATTTGTAGTTTGTGAAGTATTTAATATTTGTGTTGTTGCTGTTGCATTAGTATTAACTAATATTTTTGCTATTTGGTCTGATTTTGAACCACGTGTTTCATCTAATATTGTTTTAATATTTTGGTCCCCAATTTCTTGAAGTGTAATCGTTGGTTGTTTAACACTTGTACCATCTTCGGTAAATATTTTAATTGTACCAGTATTATTCATATCAGTAAATTTAAATTTAATTGTTTTTGAACCACTGCCATATTCAGTACTCGTTAATGTAAAATATTTAACAAAATCATTTATTTGATTACCAGTCATATTTTTAAATATAACTGTTTTCTTACTTACATTATCTATTAAAACTTCCAATTTAATTTTTGATACTAAATTACTATCAACCACAGCAAAATTAAATATTATTATTATTTTTTTTGTATCATTATTTAATGTATATCCGTCGTGGGTGGTATATGTCTGATTATAACTATTACTAGAACTTAAATCTAATACACTTGCTGAACCAAATATGCCCGAAGCACTAGCCGTTTCTGTTATTACTTTAATTAGTTGATTATTAACTAATGTATAATCTGTATCGGCCCATTTTACTTCTGAATTAGTACCTATTAATACTTGACCAGCCTTGGGAATATTTCCATTAATATGTAAATTATTACCAGAAAAATTTAAATTTAATCCTACCTGAGTATTACCTATTAACAATTGATTTGCTACTGTATCTAAATGAGGTGCTGTTATTTTTTCACTTGATTTCCAACCATTAGCTGATTTCCATAATAATGATTTTTGAGTTGCTCCTTGTAATATTATACCACCATCTTCGGCATGATTGTCAGCATTATTATTACTTGCTAATACTATATTTTTATCATTTACAGTAATTTGAGTAGAATTTATTTGATTCATATTACCAGTTATATTCAAATTTCCTAATACATTCAAATTTTTATAAATTGTAGCATCTTTTGATTTACTAAATCCACCTAATGGTTGCCAACCTTCATTACTAAAACCTTCATACATATTTTCAGTTGTATTATAATAAATAGAACCTAATGTATTAGATAATAAAATACTATCCTTATTATGTTTGGGAATAATTAAATTATGGTTAATAATATTAACATTAGATGTAATTTTATCAGTACAATTAATATTTTGTAACACATTTACATTTTTATGAATTATAGCATCTTTTGTTTTACTAAATCCACCTAAAGGTTGCCAACCATCGTTACTATAACCTTCATACATATTTTCAGTTGTATTGTAATAAATAGAACCTATAACATTAGATAATAATGAATTATCATTATCATATTTAGGAATAATTAAATTATGATTAACGACAGTATTTGAAACATTTAGATTTTTAGTTATATTAACATTTCCATACACATTTAAATTTGTCATTATTCTACAATCATTATGATTATTATTTATTGTAATTACAGGATTTATTGTAGTTCCATTTAAACTTGATAAATTTAAATCTTCATTTTGACTTTTATTTATTATTGAATTTATAGACATTACATCTATATTATTAGTACCTCCGTCAGAAGAATAAAATGAAACATTATTTGATTTATTAACATTCATTACAATAAGTTTATTATCTGAACTACGAATTCCTACATTCTTAAATAATTTATAGTTATTAAAGTCGCCCATTATATTATATATTATTTATTTTTTAATTTATTATTACTCTAAAAAAAAATTTTATTTTTCTTTTTTCTAAAAAGTATTTTTTGATCTAAACTCATGCTTTTAAAAAAGGTAGTTAGTAAAGTTGCTAATCCTTTAATAGAGACTGATATTATTGCTATCACGGTTGCGGTCTCCATTATAATATTATGTAATATTTTTTTTATATTAAACTATCTTTGAACGCATTGAATGAAGTTGCTGATGTTAATTTATCCATTAATAATTTATATGTATCTAATTCAGTTTTAACTGTATCTAATTCAGTTTTAACTGTATCTAATTCAGTTTTAACTGTATCTAATTCTGTTTCTAATTTAATAATTTTTGTTTCTTGTTCTTGGTTAGATTTAATTAATAGACTAATTAACGGATTCCAATTAGGGATAGTTGCTGGTTTTTCTTCACCCCAATCCTCAGTATCAACCATAAACGATAATTCAGGGATTTCATATAATTCTTGTGCTATAACACCAATATCATATTTACAGTCTTCCATAGGACATAACCGTTCATAAAAAGGTTTCATTCCTTTACTTGTATCGTCAGGGTCTTTATCGTCAAAATTAATTATCTGTGATTTCATAAAATCTTTAATTACAATTTTATTTAATATATCAGTAGCATTTTTATCATATACTTTTTGATTGTGCTTTAATCTACTATCACTGGGACAATCACCGTCATAAACCGTTCCGCAAACATATAAATCACCACCCATTTCAATCCGCATTTTTTGTGAACTACCACTAGCAAATGAAATGTAATTACCAGCTCCTGTTAATCCATTCGGTAAGTTAAAATATAAAGCACTGCCGTTATCGTGATAGGATATATAACTTCCCGCCGCAGTTGCCTCACCGTTATTATTTGCTGTATGTGATCCTCCGGGATTATATAAATAAGTTAAACTAGCAATCCGTTCAATCCTAAACTCACCATTTCCAGCAGTAAAAACACCAGCAATTCTACACCCGGTACTGTTTGCTATTATTTTTTCCGCCCCTCCAACAGCAAGTTTAACCTCTCCCACAGAAGAACCACAATTTACCATAGTCAAAACAGAGGCAGTATCCCAATATAATCTATGTTCCTGACCTGTTACTGTTGCTCCAGGGTCTCTTATATAAGTTCCTGATGATCCAGGCGGATCAGTGACTAATTGTATATGGTCTCCCACATTTATCATTCCACCATTTAATACATTTATATTTCCACTCACATTTAAATTTGTCATTATGCTACAATCTTGATTATTATTATTTATTGTAATTACTGGATTTATTACATTTCCATTTAAACTTGATAAATTTAAATCTTCATTTGGTGCTTTATTAATAATATTTTTAATTGACATTATATCTACATTATTATAATCTATACTATTTGAGGAATGAAATGAAACATTATTATCATTTGGCCTCATTGATAACATATAATCACTAGAACTATTAATACCTACATTTTGAAATAATTTAAAAGTATTGAAATTACTATAACTCATTATATTATATATTATTTATTTTTTAATTTATTATTACACTAAAAAAAAAATTTATTTTTATGTTTTTGATTTTACTTTTTCCTAAAAAGTATGTTTTTGATTTTACTTTTTCCTAAAAAGTATGTTTTTGATTTTACTTTTTCCTAAAAAGTATGTTTTTGATTTTACTTTTTCCTAAAAAGTATGTTTTTGATTTTACATATATATTTTGGATTAACTTTTTTTAAAAAGGTTTTTTTTTGGGTTAACCTTTTTCCTAAAAAGGTTTAAAGAGTTTGTTTGAATTCTTCAAATGAATTTGCTGTTTTTAATTTATCTATAATTGAAGTTAATTCATTTATTTTTATTTGTTGTTGTTGATTTTCTGTTTTTAATGACGCTATTTCTGTTATATGAGTTTGTTGTATTCTATCAATTTCTTGTGTAGCACTAAAATTTAGTGTAAATAATTTATTTTTATCTATTGTATGAAAATCATCTACTTCTTTACCATAACAAAATACATTAATATATTGAGCGTCAAAGGTAAATGTATCATCACTGTTTCCTGTCAATTCTATAGATTTTACATCACTATAATCACTTTCATTACTTACATAAAATTTATATTTTATTCCATTTACATTTGGCAAATCACTTGAACTCATTATAAATGTATCATCTACACTAATCCAATTACAATTAATTGGTTTGTATACATCAGGTATAATTTCTTTTTGTAGTGATATTGCCATAGGCATTACTGTTTTTACTTCCTGGGCTATAAAACCAATAGTTTTTGTAGAACCACGATTTACTTTATCAATATATTCATAATATCTACATGGTATAGAACGTAATTGTTGTAATGATAAATTATCTGGAACATCAACAATATTTATTTTTATTCTACTGTCACTACTGGCAACCATACCATAATAACTGCTGACCCACACTGCACCATCAACTTTTATACTTGCTTGCTGAGTGGCAAGGTCGGACGCGTCCCATTGGAAACTGTTACTGGCTGCATTGATTACAATTGCCCCATTTGTTCCACCTGGAATTTGTGCAGTTTTAGTAATATGTAAGGGATATTTCGGGTCGTTCTCACCGATACCAACATATCCATGATGATTAATTCTCATTCTTTCATTTAGGGATGTGTTATAAGAAGTGCAAAAAACCAATGCGTTTGATCCCTCGCCTACGCTGCTGGTGTGGCCTTCGCTCCCTATGGGAGACATTAGCGCACCTATTCTTGCTATATTTGTATAGTCATCAGTTTGATTAGCCATTTTGAAATCAATTAATACAGGATTAAAATCATTCCTATCGCAGTCGGCGGATGGATTAGCTTCTAATCTTATATAAGGTTCACATGCTGCCGTTGTATGTGTTATTGTATTTACTGTAGTTTTATATATGTGTAAGTGTGCATCTGGCGAGGTTACTCCTATTCCAACATTACCAAATGAACCTTGACCTGTTGTTGTTATTGAACCACTACCAGTATTTATAGAACCCGTTGTTAAAGTTCCTCCTATATCAATTGTGCCATCGGTCATGATCTTCATTTTCGTTTCGCTGACGAAGTGGTAGTCAGAGGAGGAGTGCGCGAAGTGAAGATTGGCGTCATCATCGGTGATCATGCCCCAATAACCCAATCCATCCCCCCTTTTTATAACATATCCGACTTCTCGATTACTCCCGGCACTCGTCTCAACCATTACTAGACTATCAGACGTGCTTCGAAATCTAGCAATAATCTCCCCTCCCATAACATCTAACAATTGTTGGGGGTTATTTGTTCCTATTCCAACATTACCAAATGAACCTTGACCTGTTGTTGTTATTGAACCAAATGAACCAATGCCGGTTGTTGTTATTGAACCAGAATCTATACTAGTAAATGAACCTACGCCACAATTGATTGAACCAAATGAACCAATACCTGTTGTTTTTACCATTCCACCATTAGTTAAATTTATATTTCCACTCACATTTAAATTTTGTGTTATATTAATATTTCCTTTTATATCATTTATCATATTTGAACCAATACCAACATTATTGTCATTATCCTTTATAAATATTAAATTAGACATATATTATATAATACAAAAAAAAATTTATATTTATTCCTTAAATAATATATATATATTCCTTAATAATATATATAAATATTTGCTATTACGCTTCAATATTTCTCACATAATAATCATGTTCTACCGTATTTCTCATTATAAATCGTTTCACATTTACCTGTTCTGTTTGTCCAATTCTTACCGCTCTACCAATCGCCTGTTCCTCAATAATTTGCGACTCCTCCTTACTTGTATTTAAGGTATCTAGTAAAATAATTGTGGTTGCTTCTGTTAGATTTAATCCGGAAGGACTTTTGTCGGAAGACATTAATACTACATTAATATCATTTTGAATTTTGAATTTACGGATTTTTGCGGAGACTGTATTAATAGAACCATTTAGGAATATATGATTAATCTCATATTCTGTAAATATTTTGGAAATTAACTTTAACATATTATCCCATTGCGAAAACACAATAATTTTTTTTGTATTATCTTCTTCTACAATTCCCTTCACCGTCTTAATCAAATGATCTATTTTTGTTCCTAATGTTGGTCCAGATTCTTCTTCATTTACATTATTTTTAATTACGACTGTTTCTGAAATATCATATTTATGACGACACATAGCACATTTAATTTTTGAACTATTATTGGAATGATTATGAACATCATTAATACATTGACTGCAAAATAAATGACCACAAGGTGTCAATGTTTTTGTTAATCCGTCTAAATCTTCCATACAAATGGGACAACATTCCTCTTCCTTAATCTTATTTTCCAAATCATTGAAAATATTATATTTAGCAGTTGATTCCTTCAGTTTTATCTTTGTTTCTTCTAATTTTGCCATTTTTTCTTCAATAATATCCATATTTTCAATAGGATTGGTATGTAATTTTTCTAATTGTTCTGTCAAATTTTCTTTTCGTTTTGTATATTTTTCTATCTTATTCTTACAATCTACAGTCATTTTCTCATGAATTTCTTCTAATGACATTGGTTTATTACCTAATATACTAATATGTTCATCAGAAACCATAATATGATTACATAATTCAATTTTTTTATCATTATTTCCTAATGCACTATCATAAATCATTCGTTCTAATGGAGACATATTTAAAAATTCTGTTGTAATAATTGGTTTAGGAATAGACACTTGTTCTCCTACAGAATCCTTCGTATTTTTTCTGAAAAACATATTAATAACATTTTCCTTCTCATGACGTAATTCCGTATCATATTCTATATTAGATACATAATTAATTATATTTTCAAAACTAGTAGCATTATGAAACGGTGTTCCACTACAAATCCATCTATATTTACTATCAATAGTTTTTAAATAGTCACTCATACTTTGACTAGTTTTTTTACGATTATTATTAATATATTCATGTCCTTCATCTAAAATAATACGTTCCCAACTAAAATTATGAAGGAATGTATCTTTTTCTGGTTCATTTTCCAATAATGTTTGATAACTCTTACTCAAAATGAAATTATAAGACAAAATGACAATATCAAATTTATTATATTCTTCTACCGAACATTTACGAAATTGTCTAATATCACGAATTAATTTATATTTAAATTCATATGTATTATCCATTTCTTCTATCCATTGAGTACATAATCGTGGAGGACAAATAATTAATGTTGGTGGATTATTTGGTTCCAACTGTTCTGCTACTAAACTTAACATTGAAAATGTTTTTCCTAATCCTACTTCATCACATAATACACCACCTTTTAATACAATTGACATATTTTGAGTATCCATATTCAAAATCTTACCCTCACTATTAGAAATTAATTTAATATTAATATCTGGAATAGTATATACATAGTTATCAATTGGTAATTTATATGTATCATATGATTTGTTATTTGCTATATTAAATTCATGTTGAATCATCCAATCTACATTATTTTTCTGATATTCATATTGTTCTCGCTTATATATTTTATTTAACTGATTATTAGAATAAAATGAATTTTGTGTAGTAATTGTTGTATGATTAAATGAATTTGGATGTTTTTCTGCGTTGTCTTTAATTATTTTAAATAAAAATTTAGGAATTTTCTCTGTATCATATAGATGTAGTAGAAAATCCTTATCCATATAAATAGATATATCTAATTTCCATTGTAATGATTCACTATTATCATAATGATATAAAACACGTGGATTATCTCGTAAAATAACTTTTAATTTCATTTTATTTAGATATGTAGAATTAGTTAATATTTCAGTAATTCCAAATGTTTCATTACTTGTTTTATAAAATGTTGCTAAACAAATTTGTTCTTGAAATTCATTTTCCCCCATAATATTAATATTTGAATAAAAATAATGATTGGAGTTATTATTAGTAATTTGAAAATATACTAAATCATAATTACAAGGATTTGCATTAGAGATTATCATAGTAATATCCTTAAATAATATCAAATTATCTGGAATTGGTTCAATTTTTGTTAGAAAATAATTACGAGTAGATGGGGGAATAGATTCTTCAATAACTTCCATTTTGTTATTATGTAATTCAAAAAAATCAATTTTAAAATTTTAAAAATTTTATATTTTTTTACGATGTAGATATTAACTGACAATACAACAACTATTTAATTTTTTACAAGGAAATTGGCTACTTTTAATACAACAACAATATGTATTATTGATTTCAAACCTATGACCCTTATTACACGGACCACAAGAAGGAACTAAATTATCTATATCTAATGGATCAATAACTCCAATACAACATTGATTTCTTATATCTTTATATTTTACTGGGTAGTGGTCTATTTCCCAATAATTTTCACCATGTTTTTTTATACGTTGGGTAAAAACTATTTTTTTTTCACAATGAAAACACATTCCACTCGTTTTATTAAATACAAGTAATGGATAATTTTTGGGCCATTTAGGTCGCCCCATTTATAATTTATTCATATGTGTATTTTAAATATATTTAAATTATTTAAATTATTTAATATATTATATTTAATATATAATTAAATGAATATACCGTTAGCAGTATATATTGGTGCCGGTTTAGATTTAAAAATAATTAAAAACATACCTGAAATAAAAAAATTTGTATTTATTGATAGTCAACCTAATAGTGAATTTGGTCTAGAAGAATATTGGTATAGAGATCCTAGTTATATTTTTAGTTGTATATGTCCGAATAGTGGTCAATTAATTAATAATTATACAAGACCACAATTTATTAATAATTTAAAAAAAACTGCGAAAAAAGAGGATATAAAATTAGTGTCAGAGATTGTAAATGAAAAATTAATTTTTAATTATAATGATCAAATTATAAATTATTTTGTAAATATTTCTATACCTGAGAATTTAAATATTATAAAAGATGATATTAGAAATTTTAATCATTTAATTGTTTTAGGGTTTTTTCCAGATTATTCTATTTTAAAATATACTAATAAATCTATTACATTTTGGGGAAATAGAAATATAATTTACAATGAATCAAAATCGTTAAATTGTTTACATGGAAATGAGAAAACAGATATAATTTTTAAACTAAACACTGAATCATTATTTGAAAAAAAATTTAAAAAATTTAACTTGATTCAAGATAATAAAAATATAATATGTTTCTCATTTTGGGAAAATTTTATTAAATTTATTATTAATACTGAACCTAAATGACAATAGGTACAAATTTATCAAATAAACAACTACCATCGTCGAGCCATTTTACTCTTATTGCTTTTACATTAACTCCTTCATTAAGTGCTTTTATTAATGCTTCATAATAAAATGTATCAATATCAGACGGTTTAAAATAATCACAATCACCACGTTGAATTATAAAATACAATGAAGCATCATAATTATTTTTTTTACAATCTGCTAATGTTTCTAAATGTTTAATAGCACGTTCTGAAATTGGTACATTTTTATTTTTTCTATATCCGTCAGGAAAAATTGCTCCTTTTCTATAATTTTTCAATTGACTGATTTCGGGTTTTTTAACTGAATGATTTGAATTATTTTTTTCAAAATCACATAAAACTACACTTTTAATTTCAATATATTCTTTATTTCCATCTGCTTTTTCAACATAAAAATCAAACCGACTATCTTTATATTTTTTTTCTTTCTTATATAATTTATAATTCCTATATTTTTCAATAATATTATTTTGAATAATACTATCAAAAATTTTATTTCCAAATTGTGGATTTGTATTTGTCAATGTGAATGTATCCATTGTAGAAGGCAAATATACTAGTTCAATTGTATAATTACTTTTTCTTTTTTCACAATCATTATATGAACAATAAAACTCTGATTCATCATTTAATAATCCCGAAATTCCCAATGAAGGACAATGTGCTAATGTTTCTGTATCATTTATAAAAATATCGGCTATATATGGTGATTTTACTGATTTACTTGGTCTCTTCACTAATTTTCCTCCCTCTACAAGATTAGAATATTTATACAGAAGAATACTCATTTTAAATATTAAATTTAAAATATAATATATAAAAATATCAATTTTAAAATTTTATGTTATATAAATTATATGATTGGGGGAGAAAATATACCAAATGATGAAAAATTATATAATTCTATTAAAAAAAAAGTAAAAGCAAAATTTCAAAAAACATCACGATGGCCTTCTGCATATGGTTCAGGTTTTTTAGTTAAGGAATATAAAAAAGCATTTAAGGAAAAATATGGTAATAAAAGTCCATATAAAATACAAAAAAAATCAAGTAAATCACGTAAATCAAATAAATCAAGTAAAACAAATAAATCAAGTAAAACAAATAAAAATAATTTAACGCGTTGGTTTAATGAAAAATGGGTTAATGTATGTAAAAAGAAAAGTGGGAAATATGTACCATGTGGTCGCAAAAAAAGTTCTTTGAAAAAATATCCTTATTGTAGACCATTACACAGAATTAATAAAGGTACACCAATGACAGTAGGTGAAATAAAAAAAAAATATGGTTCAAAAAAATTAAAATCAATGTGTAAAAAGAAAAATAGTAAACGTGATAAAAAAAGTATGACTTATGTAAAAAAATTAAAAAACAAATCAATAAAAAAATCAAAATCGCGTAAATGGAGTAAAAAATATAAAAAATCAATAAACTGTAGAAAACCTAAAGGTTTTTCACAAAAACAATATTGTAAACATAGTCGTAAAAAGTCTCGCAAATAAATTATATTTAGTCGATAGACTCGATAGACTCAATATAATTACATACATTAATTAATGATTCTACAACTATATTTGATTTATAACTTTTAATTACATCTAAATTATGACTTTTTATATATTTTTTATATAATTCTACATATTTTTTTTTATTTTTATGTAATTCGCTTGTTTTATGAATTATTAAATCAGCTTCATTATTTCTACAAAACTCATTATATTTTTCCAATAAATCATTTATTTTTTCTATCTCAACTGAACCATCGCTTATAATTGCTTTTGGTATTTTATAATATCGCGTATGATTCGCTATACATATATTATGTAATAATGGATTTTTTTCAATATTATATGTAGAACGCAATGTAATATTAATACGTGGTTTAAAATATTTTTCATCTTTTTTTTTATGTTTCATAACTCTATGTGGTATATCTGAATTCATAAACATTACACTATTATCGTCCAATGTAATATCTTTCCATTTACCATCCACTTTTATTTGAAAACGTGAATAATATTTATCTTCAACCGGCTTTCCATCTAAATAAAATGTTAATGATACAAAAATAGGTCGTTCGTCAACCTCTAATGGATACCAATAATCATCATCAGTATGACCGGCTATATTCATAGTTGGGTCCGTATAATTATTACATACTGCTATATTAAATGTATAATTATTTATATTATGATTGGGACTTATATTTTTTAAATAATTTCTTAATTGTGGTACTATTTTACATAATTCATCTGGTAATGGTTCAGTAGAAGTTTCTAAAGATACATTATTTTGGGTTTGTTTAGAGGTCCAGTAAGTATCTGACCATTTATGACCTTGTAGAACACTATTATTATCGACATACATTCCATTACCATATGTATTAACTTTTCGTTGTGGGAAATTTGTTAAGAAACCACCTGGGACTTTGTAATTCCATTGACTTTGTTTAAGAAAATTTCGGAGATTTTTAATAGAATCCGTCGAGATTATGTTTTCAAGTTGTTCAAGATGATACATTCTTATTTTAGAATAATATAAATATCAATTTTGATATAATTTAACTGCATAGTATATCAATATTATTTTCAATAATACTAATATCACCACATAAAATATCTATTCTACTTTTTGAAATTTCTTTATTTACTGAAGTATTTGCGATAAATTTAATTATTTCATCTTTATCATAATTATATTTCTCTATAAACATTAATGCATGAAAATCTGCTTCATTTTCTATATGTTCTAATTGTTTAGGGTTTAAATGTTCTGGATTAATTTTTATATGTTCATATATATGATGCCCATATTCATGTGCTAATATATGTGCTAATATAGATTTATTATTCATCGGAATTAATTTATCGTTAATTAAAATTGTATTACGATGGGTGCCACGAAAATCTGTTTCTATTAAGGAAAATGCTGGAATATGTAAATTATTATCTATCTTAATCTCAAATAATTTACCAGTGAAATCAACTAGTCTATCTACAATCTCTTCTAAATTATTTAATCTATCTGACATTAATATTATATTATATTATCCATTCTTCTAAATTATTTAATAATTTTATATAATAATTTTATTATCATTTTTAATAATAATAAATTATATATATATATATATAAAAAAAACTATATCTCAAGAACTAAATATAAATAAAACCGATTTACCTTTTGACGCAGTTAATTTATTAAATAAAAGTAAATTTGTTGGTTCTAAACCTATAAATACTGGGCAAAAATATGAATCATTATATCAAAAATGTGTTACTCATGTTTATAGTACAACATATAAAAATAATATTATGATATTAACAGATGCTACGGATTTAGATCACCAACCTATTTTTATATGGTAATATTATTTTAAATAAAAATATTAAATTGATTTATTTTATATAGCTTTTAATCTATAAGTATATACTCTATGGAAGTACTATCTGTTACACCACCACAATCTCCTGTTAAGAAAATTATTCCAGATGCTCCAAAAAAGAAGAACAAAAAGAAAAAAATCAAATGTCAATGTGTTATTAATGGTGAAAAATGTACAAAACAACCGTCATTAGCAGTAGGATATTGTAAATGGTGTGATATTACATTCTGTTCATCTTGTAGAATGCCAGAAGTTCATAATTGTCCTAATTTAGAAGAATTAAAAAAAAATAAGAAGGAAGAGAATTCAAATCAACTTAATAATAATAAATGCTATATTACACAATTGGATATACAATCTTGTTCATAAAAAATAACATTAAAATTAAAATTAATATATATATATATATATATAATGATTAACTATAAAGAAAAATATCTCAAGTATAAAAAAAAATATTTAAAAATTAAGAAAATGTTTGGTGGAAGTGGAAGTGGAATGCCACCTAAA
>Ga0302136_1000583_pt1 | contig 17727 bp, 15 predicted proteins | sample CBN3_20m_MG_FD_203116 | JGI IMG/M metagenome (GOLD analysis project Ga0302136, IMG submission 203116) | Marine microbial communities from Western Arctic Ocean, Canada - CBN3_20m | ecosystem: Environmental > Aquatic > Marine > Oceanic | place: Canada: Western Arctic Ocean | collected 2017-09-15
TGCGAGGGATAGTAGATTTTTCTACCTATATGGAATATATAGAATATTATTCTAGTAATATCAATGACTTACATTGAATTAGCTATTAATTAGTTATTATATAAATAATTCTACTGTAGCCCCAGTGTAGCCCCGAGCATTATTTTGATTTAAGTAGATTGGCTAAAAGCCTTATTAGATATGGTGGTTATGGGTGGACTTGAACTAAAGTCCAATTTCGTTTTTTGTGTGAAAGCCATAAGGCCGAGGGCCCAAAGGCCCTCGAGGAGATTTGATGTTATCTCAATAATAAAAACTTTATTTATTAGTTGTTATATAATCTTTTTCAATTGAAGAGCGCTAATTCTAATATCATTAATTGACTTACCTTGCTTATACAAACTTGAGCCAATACCGTAGCCAAAGACCCCAGCATCCTTCCAGATATTTATATTTTCTAAAGAAATACCTCCTACAACAAAAATGGGTATATTTATAGGTAATACAGCTTTAAGTTCCTTTACGCCCTGGGGTCCTATTAATGAAACTGGGAACAACTTTAAAGCATCAGCTCCAGCAGACAAGGCAGAAAAACACTCAGTGGCTGTGAATACTCCTGGATAAGAGCCTAATTGAAGTGCCTTAGTGTGGCGAATTATGGCTTCATTACAATTAGGAGATACTATAAATTTACCACCTGCACTAGCCACATCTTCAACCTCAGTAATTTTCGTGACTGTACCTGCTCCAATAGTTGCCTGTTGACCAAATTCCTTTGTCATCAATTCAATCGACGTCAATGGCTCAGGTGAGTTCATTGTGACTTCTATTGATCGAATATCACACTCAATAAGTACTTCAGTCACAGCAAGCACTTCATTAGGACGAATACCCCTAAGTATTGCGATAAGGTTATCCATTATTGCCCTTTTGCTCTGATCCTAAATATTTTTGCATCGAATTGAAGCCGTATTTCAAGCCAGAAAGTGTAATCTGGCTTGCATCGTAAGCAGAAGTTTCTACCTTCAACAAACTTAAAGCAATAGAATACAAATTATTGAGAACTGGCTCACCTATCAATTGAACATTCTGTTCTTTAAAGTAGTCTTTGGCGCCTGCTAATTCTATACCAATAATTAAACCTGATAGTTTGCTCCGGAGTAGCGCATGATCAATATCATGCATTAGGTCATCTGCCCTAAGCTTAAAAAAACTATTCGAAAGAAGTTCAGGTGTCTTAAAACCAGAAAGCACACCTTCGGTAAAAGCATTATTGTCCCAACCATCTTTGTTAACACTGTAACGAATCATTGACTTATTGCTTATTAAATCGAATAACTCCCCACTAATAAAAGTGCTGAATTTTTCAATTTTTCTGTCTTTAATTTGAACCCACTTGCAATGTGTACCAGGAAGGCAGACAATGGCAGAGTCCATTTCAGATAGTAACCCTGCTAATTGAGTTTCTTCGCCACGCATCAAATCTATTTGTTTGAGATTAGCCACACCTGGAATAACATAAATCTTCATTCTTGGATCATTACAAGTAATTCTGACAAACTGCTTATAATCGCAAGGATTGCATGGCATTTTTTGATAAGGTGTTTCAAGCCATCCATTTTTCGAACCAATCATGCCACAAGCCAATATTGGAGTGACTTTTCCTAATATTAACCAAGGATTAATAGCAGCTAATAAGGTTTCCTCAAATTTTGCATCTTTAATTTCATTAATACCATCTTTAGATGAAACACTATCAATCAAGCAGCCTCTATCATTTAGGGCATAACATCGAAGTTGAGTGGTTCCCCAGTCAAGTCCAATCCAAGATATATCTTCATTCATCATAATGCAACTAAGACAAGGATTGAGTCACTCTTTTTATTGCTAGATAATCATTCAGCGCTAAATGAGAGCAGTCACAACCAATACCAGATTGTTTAATGCCAATATGAGGCAAATCGATCCCATATTTAACACCATTGATTTGAATTTCTCCAAATCGCAACTTATTTGCACATTTATCTGCAATATTTTGATCACTAGTAAAAATATAAGCTGTTAATCCTGTATCAGTATTATTGGCCTCATTGATAACCTCGTCATTATTATTAAAATTACAAATACTTATAACAGGGCCAAATACCTCTTCTTTAAAAACACGCATAGACGGTTTAACATTGTCAATGACTGTTGGCTCATAAAAATAACCATCATCCTTAAATTTATTTGGTCTTTGTCCACCATGTAATAAATTTGCACCATTTTTAATAGCATCCTGTACAAGTTCATTTACTCTTGAAAGGGCATCCTCATCAATAAGTGGTCCCATATCAATGTTCATGTCTTTATTGTGGCCAATAGTAATATTTTTTGCACGCTCAACTATCAAATTAACGAGTTTTTCTTTAATACTATCTGCAGCAAAAATTCTATTGGGTGTTACACATATTTGCCCAGAGTTACTATATTTTAAGGCAGTAATAATATCTGCAGCAAGCTCAAGATTTGCATCATCAAAAACTATTACTGGAGCATTACCACCTAATTCCATAGAATATCTTTTAATAGTTGATGACCCCATTTTCATAATATGCTTACCAGTATTAATTGATCCAATCAAAGTAAGCAATGAAGGAATTGATGATGATGAAAGTGTATCTCCTACCACTTCATCATCTCCACAAATAATGTTCACAGCACCTTTAGGTAAACCGATTTTGGCGCATAACTCTCCAACTGCATAAGCTGAAAGAGGTGATTTATAAGAAGGTTTGATAATAATTGGGCAGCCTGATGCCATTGCTGGTCCAATTTTAAAAGCTAAATTTAATAATGGAAAATTCCATGCAATAAATGCTACGACAACTCCTACAGACTCTTCTTTTAATATATGCGAGTGTGTTCCATCTTTATCCGAGAGTAATTCTGGCTTTCGTTTTTGTATTTCTTCAGCATAAAAAGTAAGACTATTTACTAGTGAATCAATATCTTCTTGAGTTGCACTCCAGGGCTTGCCCATTTCTAAGTGAATACATTCACGTAAATGATCTGAATTGGCGGTCACTTCATTACGAAGTTTTATCATCCAACCAATTCTTTCCTGAACTGTTGTATTGGACCAGCTATCAAAAGCTTCATTTGCAGCCTCTAGTGCCTGATGGGTTTCTTTTTCAGTCGCCCAAGCAACGGATCCAATTCTTTTATTATTGGCAGGGCAAAAAATATCATATTGTTTTGAATTTCCAACTAGATTTCCATTTATATACATTTTTTTTTCAAACATTTTAATCTCCTATTACTAATAGTTAATTATTTGATTAAATCCAACCAATTTATTTCTTCGGGACTGAGTGTAAGAGAGCCTGCTTTTGTATTAGTTATTATTTCTTCGGGAGATTCTGCTCCAACTAAAGCAACTACTGGAAATTTTTGATTAATAACATAAGCTATCGCAATTTCATAAATAGATATTCCTTTTATCTTAGCAAGAGTGCTAGCCCTGTCTTTCTTCTCAAAGTTTTCTTTAGAATAAAAAACCCTTACTAAATCAGCATCATCCGTATAATTTTTATTTGCCCTTGCAAAGAAACCACGCCCAAGTGATGACCAAGCCACTAATAAAAAATTATTTTTTTCGAACCATTTTTTATCATTTTGATCTGTTACAACTGTATCAGGCCAATATGGTTCATTGGCTTTGGCTAATGAAAAATGTGGGCTGGAGCCTTGCATTGGAGTTTTATTGTTATTATTTGCATAATCAATTGCTTCTTGAATTCTCTTTACACTCCAATTTGATGCTCCGTATCCACGTATATTTCCAGCCTTTATTTCTTCGTCCAAGGCATCCACCAAAGGCCCAACATCTTGAGAAGGATCGTCACGATGAAACATCCATAAGTCCAAATATTTTGTTTTCATTCTTTTCAGTGAGCCTTCAATAGCTTTATGGATATATTCTGGATTAATTTTTGCTCCACCAGGATGAATTGGGGCGCAATATCCAGGAATAAGGCCTTTGCTAAGAATAAAAATCTTATCTCTAACTTCTGGATTCTCCTCGAGCCAATCTCCAATAACCATTTCTGAATATCCATGTTCCTCTACTAACCCATAAACTTCTGCAGTATCAATGAAAGTTCCACCTTGCTTAACAAATTCATTTAATATAGAAAAATCTCTATCTTTTGAATCAGGATGAAAAGTCATTGTTCCTAATCCAATATTTGATATTTTTTTGTTACTGTTCGCAATTGAAAAATACTTCATCTTTCCTCCCATTAAAATTATTTTCTAGATACGCCACCGCGAGTTACAGCATCTAAAGTAACAGCTATTAGCAGTATCGCCCCTGAAAACATCAATTTATCAGCAGCTTTTGCGCCTGCTAAATCCAGTCCATTTCCAAGAGACCCAATTACTAAAGCTCCTAGTATTGCATTCCAAACACTTCCTCTTCCGCCAAATAAAGAAGTTCCTCCTATTACTGCAGCTCCAATTGCTTCAAGCAATAGGGGCCCTCCTGCAAACGCATTAAACGATACAGAGGCATATCTTGATGCGCCAATAATGCCGCCAACAGCGGCCATGAAGCCAACAAGTGCGAATGCAGAAATTCGCATAAACTCAATAGATATACCAACTCTTCTAGCTGACTCTAAATTACCACCAACTGCAAATACAGCCCTTCCATAGGAAGTTGAAGTGGTTAACCATCCAAGAAATCCAGTGATGCTTAATAAAATAATAATTGTTAGTGGTACACCTCGATAAGCATTAAGTATTAAGGTCGCTGTGATTATTAAAGTTGAGAAAAATATAAATTTAATAATCGATAAATATAATAAGTCATTATCTAAATTTTTTGCACTTCTAGCCCTTCTATTGTTCCAGATGGCTAATCCAAAAATGATGACACCTATGGCGGCCAATATTAACCCTATACTATCGGGTAGTGTTGTTGTAGTAAGGCCACGAATAAATGGATCACGAACATTTATTGCGCCGTGAATGCCTAAAATTTTCATCATTAAACCTTGAAATCCTAGCAGTCCTGCTAAAGTAACCACGAAGGATGGGATTCGAAAATAAGCTATAAGTGTTCCCATAATTCCGCCTAATACAGCCCCTGCACCTAATCCTGCTAAACAAGCAATTGGTGCAGAAATACCCATATTTGTTGAGAGTACTGCAACAATTGCTGCGCAAACACCGGCAACAGTGGCAATAGATAAGTCAATATCTCCCATTAATAAAACAAGAGTTACTCCAACTGCTAAAGTTCCTACAACTGCACTTTGCATAAATAAAAAATAAAAATTCCGTGGGCTTAAAAAAACTGGTTCAACAATCCCAAAATATACCCAGATAGCAATTAGAGCTAATAAAACAGGTATAAAGCTTCCAATCTGAGTTTCTCTCAAATAGCCAATTTTTTCTTGCATATTTTTAAGCATCACTTGCCCCTTGTTATATAGCTGACAATTTGATCAGGCGTTGTATTTTTAGCACTAAATGTACCAATATTTTCACCTTGTCGCATTACGGTAATGCGGTCACATACTTCAAATATATTGTTTAAGTTATGAGAGATAAGAACCACCGCATGATTAGTCTCTCTTAATCTTTTTACTAGCTCCAACACCTCTTTAGTTTGAGAAACACCTAAAGCTGCAGTTGGTTCGTCCAGTAAAACTATTGATGAATCAGATAAAATTGCTCTAGCAATTGCAATTGATTGACGCTGACCACCTGAAAGAAAGCCAATTTTTGTTCTCATTGAGGTTATTGTATGAACTTTTAATTTTGTAAGAGCTGCTTTTGTTTGCTCTTCCATGGAAAGATGATTAAGGGGTTTTAATGCTTTTGGAATAATCTTTAAATTATCAAAGTATCGAATTTCATTTCCCAAAAATAAATTTGCTGTTACATCCAAATTTTCACACAGAGCTAAGTCTTGATATACTATTTGTATACCCTGAAGTGAAGCTTCCTGTGGCGAGGTAATTTTAACTTCTTTTCCATCAATAAAAAAACTACCACTATCGCACAATTGCGCACCTGAAATGGCTTTCATTAATGTTGATTTTCCTGCGCCGTTGTCTCCTACTAAGCCCATTACTTCACCTCTATTTAGCTCAAAATTGATATTATTTAATGCATCAATGCCGCCAAATTTTTTCATAATGCCTTGAGCACTAAAATGAATTGGGTTGGTTTGATTAGATAAGGTATTTTTCAAAGATTTAATATTATCATTCATAATTATTTGTTAGTACTTTAATTTTATTAAAGTACTTTCCAGCTTGTTGAAAAAAAATAACTATGATTAAGCCAGGGAATATTCCCTGGCTTAAATTTTTTACTATGAATCATATTGCTTAGATGAAAGAATTACTAACTACCACAAAATTCCGTAGCAGCAGCAGTTCCTTTACAAACATCTTCCTTAGTGATTGAAGAATCATGCTCAATTACATAAGCAACACCTTCTTCACCAACGGCGTTATAGAAGCCAACTGGTACCATTGGAACTTCTTTACCGGCAGAGTTTGCTGGTGAATTACCTACTACAATTCCATCTAATGAATCACCATTAACAAGAGCAATAGTGGCTTGAGCGGTTGATAACATCATCAGGTTAAAGTCTCTCCAAACACTTTGAGTCATCTCACCTGTTAACATCATTTGAAGCGCTGCAACAGTACAGTCCAGACCACTAACAGGTACTTTACCTGCCATGCCTTGCTCTGCAAGAGATGCAACTGCGGCTCCGGCATTACCATCGTTAGATGATACTACGCCTTGAACATTGTTGTTCAATTTAGTAAGCGCTTGATCCATTGATTGTCTTGCTACTGCTGGATCCCAACCCTGAGTCCAATTTTCGTAACCAAGAACGCGTTCACCAGATTGGAATAAAGATTGAAGGACGTCCATCTGACCGTTAGCAATTGTAGGAGCATTAGGATCAGTAGGTGAACCTTTAAGCATCACTAGAACGTCTCCTTGTTTAGTGTTAGCAACAATATGTGCTGCTTGTGCTCGGCCTGAAGCTCTTAGATCAGCTTGAACCCAAAAACTAGTATTTTGAGACTGAATCATTCGATCATATGCAATGACTGGAACTCCTTCATCAGCGCCCATATCAGCAATTATTGATGCAGCTTCTCCATCAATTGGAATCACGATAAGAACTTTTGCACCTTTTGATAAGGCTTGTTCTGCCTGACGTTGTTGGGTTGCTGTATCGTTATTAGCATTAACAACTTGTACTTCAATATTGGGTGCCAGTTTTTTCATATGCTGCACGAAAAATGCTGCATCTTGACTTTCCCATCTAGGATTAACATTTTCAGGAAGCAATAGTGTAACCATATCAGCGGCATAAGAAATACCAGCATTCATAGCTCCACTCATTGCAATAGTTGCAACAATAATTAATTTACTTAATTTCATAATATACTTCTCCTTTTATTATATTTAATATTCTAATGGATAATTCCATTAAAAGCATTACTCCTGAAATGAATGTATCCATTCCAAGTTTGGCTCAACTCCCAAACCAGGTCCGTCAGGAATTTTGACAAAACCTTTATTTTTGGAAACTTGAATTTCTATATCTAATGGCTCAACTAGCAAGTCATTGACAAATAAGTTGTTTGTGGTGTCAAACTCTAACATTGGTTCACAGGGAAACATGCCTCCAGGAACGGGTGGCATAGCAGCTAATAGATGTAAATTAGTGGCAATAGATATTGCCGATCCCCATACGTGATTTACTACTGGTATAAAATTAGTATGTGCCATAGCCAAAACTTTTAAGTATTCTGAAATACCTCCCATAGAGCATACTTCTGGTTGAGCTATATCAATGCACTCGTTGTCAAACAAGTGGCGCCAACCCCATCGAGTAAACTCCGCCTCACCACCTGCAATATTGGTTTTAATCTGGTTACGCAATCTACGGTAACCATTATAATCTTCAGGTGCAACTGGCTCTTCGAACCAATAAACATCCAGCTCATCAAGAGCATGACCAACATATAATGCATCTCCAACAGTGTAGCAATGATTAGCATCCACCATAATTTGAAAATCTTTACCAACCGATTTACGAAGCTCTTGAACGAGTCGAATATCGTCTTTTACGCCAAGACCAATCTTCATTTTAGTGGCCAAATATCCTGCTTCTTTAATTTCAATCGAATCATTCTTAATGATTTCCAATTGATTTGATAGCGTTCCTCGATTAAGCATCATGCCATAACCATAGACAGCAACTTGGTCACGAAACTTACCGCCTAAGAGTTCATAAAGAGGCTGATTACTAATCTTTCCAGCTAAATCCCATAACGCAATATCAATTCCAGACAATGCCTGAATTGGCATGCCTTTTTGACCATGGTCACGAAAATAATTATAGATTTGATGCCAGATAACTTCTCTTTCTATTGGATTTCTACCCAGTAACATCGGTTGAATAACCATCTCAATAATAGTTTTGTTGGCTATAGCAATAGTTCCAGGACCAAAGCACTCACCCCATCCTGTAAGACCTTCATCGGTTGATATTTCTACCAAATGAACAGAGCGTTCATTGTAAAACCTTTGGGAATAGCCAACTTCTTTATCCAGCTTATACGATAAAACATGACTTTTTATTGCGGTAATTTTCATATACGAATAAATAATGTATGTTAAAGTACTATGTATTAAAACATATGATGTTTAAATAATCAAGCAATTTATTAATAAATGTTCTCTTTGTATAGAATTAGGAGTCAATATGCACTGTCTAGGCCCTTGCATATAGTTTTATGTGGTATTAACAGACTGTAGGAGTGAGTAGTAGTTAGTAACTGCGAAATAGCAGAGATAATTATGCCAAGATTGTCGACATACCTGCAGATACTATATGTCAACAAAACAAATAAAGAACTTAATTAATAGGAGCTTTCTTTATTTGACTTTTATAATTTATTTAGAACCAACTAAATTTTATAGTTAATTTCAAAAAAAGGTTTAAATATATAAAATATGAAAAAAAAATTCTACTTTCTAAGAGTAGAGAGTTATAAAAATTATTTTTTTGAGATATTAATTTGTTTTTTTAATCGATGTCCTGCATCACTCAATAGACTTTCCATCATTGCTTCAGCCTTATCAGCATCTCTTTGAATAATAGCATCAGCTACTTTCCTGTGGAATAGGATTGATTCTATGTTTTTACGGGGGTCTTTATTTGTTAGTCTAATTGAACTGAGTAAGGCTGAAAAAATTATTCCTTCCATTGCTCGAATGATTTCATTATTAGAAGCTCGGAATATTGCCCTGTGAAACAATGCATCAGCGACCACAAAGTCCTCAATTGAAGCTTGCTCTTCTTCCATACGAGTTTGAGCTATTTCAATTTCAGCCAATTGCTTGTCTCTTCCAGATTCGCAAGCCCAGCGTGCAGCTTTAGGCTCAATTATTAATCGAATCTCCATTAATTGTTTTATAAAACCACGGTCAGGAGGAGATGATAAATGCCATGCCAATACATCATTATCCAACAAGCCCCATTTTATTCTTTCTTGAACACGAGTTCCAATTCCTCTTCGTACTTCTAATAAACCTTTGCCAACAAGAATTTTTACTGCATCCCTAACAACAGATCGACTTACACTAAAGCGCTCACCTAAAGCCACTTCATCATCTATTAAGTCACCTGGCTTGTAATTACCTGATACAATTCTTCGACCTATTTCACGCGACACCTGAACTGCAGTACTGTGTGCAAGACTATCTGTCTCCTTAAGGTCATAGTAAATTAACTCACTCATCATATTATTATAATCATATGATGTTTAAAAAAACGATTATTTATTTGATAATAAGACTCAGGTTCAATTATAACTAAGCAAAGTCCAAACTTCGTTTCATCTGTGAGGGAAAGTGGTTTTGACTTACTCTTTTTTTCCAAACTTCAAAATTACGTCAAAATAATTGTCCCACTTGCCTTGTAATTGATTGTCTACACTTCCATTTAAATCAACCAAAGGAGTAGAGTCAACTCCAAATAAGGCAGATATTTTAAGGGAACTGATGATATTACCTTTCTTATTAATTTGACCTGCAAATGAATCATAAAGGTCTATTGAACCCGTATCTAGAATACGACCCTCTTTTGCTATAGTCATTATTCCATTATTAATTTCAATATAACCACTACCAAGTTCTTGCCAATCTTCTTCATCATGATAGCGTAATAAATTAAAACTATAGCGTCCATCAAATAGTGGACTGCTTACTATAGTGTCAACAACTTCCAAACGCATGTAAACCCTAAAGAAGTCTTCTCTAGGAGAATCACCCCATATCTTTTCATCTATTTGTCCAGATAAATTATAAACTTCAGAGCGGTCTACTCCTCCTCCCAATATATCAAGCTCAGTTGATGCAGAAATTTTTCCTTTTTTGTTAATTTGACCACTAAAAGTGTCATACAATTCAGTGGAGCCTGTTTTTAGGTCACTATTGTCTTTGTCTATCATTATTTCACCATTCTTAATCTCGACAAATCCACTACCAAGTTCTTGCCAATCTTCTTCATCATGATAGCGTAATAAATTAAAACTATAGCGTCCATCAAATAGTGGACTGCTTTTGTTTTCTTCAGCTAATTCTGCCTCTAGTTCGGCTTCAAGTTCAGCAAGTTCATCCAATGCCTTTTGCTCTTGTACGGCGATAATAGCGGCTTCTGCTTCTAGTTCGGCTTCAAGCTCAGCAATTTCATCTAAGACTGCTTGTTCTTCATCAGTTGGAATATGTTTTTTATGACCGATAATGATTTTGCTGTCAGTCCCATCTCTGAATAGCGTGAGTGCTTCATCAGGTCTTATTAAGTCAAAATTGAAGTTACCGTTATTGAGCAATACTGTGCCATTAGTTTTTGGTGACCCACCACTCGATAAATATAAATCAATATCCCCATCTTCATCCAGGTCTCTAAATTTAATCGTATCAATACCGTCATTCCATTCATTCCCTTCGTGGGTAGGGATGAAGTCAGTCGGTGCTTCAACCAGAGGGAATATGCCGTGGTCCTTAAACTTCTTGTTACCTAAGTTTTCTATGATTTGTACCGCTGTGCCCACATAAAGTTTTCCTGCCCTACTGTAGACAATGTCTAGGTCGCCATCATTGTCTAGGTCTGATGCTGAAACTTCGGGCACTGTCCCCCATTTCTTCTTATGTTGAGGTAAAGAGGTCTTACTATGCTTAGGAAAATTACCACTACCGTCATTCCAAACAATTCCAGTAAACGAATTATTGTCAAATTCGTGCGCTCCCAGCAATACATCTAAATATCCATCACCATCAATATCAGCAAGTTCTAGAGCAAAAGAAAAAATACCACCGCACTTACGTTTATTTAAATATCCTGTTCCATCATTAACTAAGCACCATAAAGCTGTTCCTGTTTTCCCATTCAGCTCAGTGATAACAACATCCATATCGCCATCATTATCAATATCACCCGTAGCACCTCCGTGGTCAAATACTACAAAATTGGAGTGGCTTAGATGTGTTTCTGATGATTCAACCCAAGTACCGTTCGACTGGCTTAAAAAATAGCTATCCCTAACACCGTCGTGAGTCCCAACTCCGTGGTCAGCAACATAAAAATCAAGAATACCATCATTATTATAATCAGCAACAAGAGAGGCCATTCCTAGTGATATTCCACTGTCTTCACGGTTATCTATAATAAGTTCTGGTGAATAAGTTAGTTGTTTATTGGCATCACCCAAGTAAAGTGATGGTAATGGCTTACCTCCTTTACAAGCTCCACCACCGCAAATTCCACCAGTATCCTCACCAGTCAATTCAACATTATTCGGATTCATAACGCCTATGTATAGTACATCGCTATATCCATCCTTATTAAAATCTACCATCTGCCACATTCCTACCCACCAGTATAATTTATCTGTTGGATTTGGCTTCGGTGGTGGCTTGAAAAAGTCATTATTAGGGTCATTTTCAATATCAATACCAGCTAGTGGTTTTATGTTTGAATTAGTAGAAGAAGATGCTTGTTCATTACCACCACCACAATTGAATACAAAATAAGTGCCATCCGCAGAAATACTCTTAACTGGCTCACTGCCATCAGGACAAGACCCTGCGAAACTTTGAGCTGAGAAGAAGGATAGAATTAAGAGAAGGAATAGTTTTTTCATACTAGGATTGTATATCAACTTGAACTGAAGTCCAAACTTCGTTTTTTGTGTGCGGGAGGGATTATTAATAGTTAGCCGAGCTCAATGAACCCCATAGACAACACTAGCTGGTTTAGCTAACACCACAAAAGTGCTTCAGCGCCAGAAATCGGATTTCTCGCCAGGCACGGGTGTTCCCTGGATCCATCCTAATTTCTCGACGGTCTCTCGACCACCAGCAACTTCAAGTGACATTTGTTGTTTGTCTTTTGCACGACGGTCTTCAGATTCGGGATCACAAATGTTGCGAAGGATAGCTTCATATTCTTCTATGATTGCACGATAGTTTGGGTTCATTCCGAGATCCTTCAGTTCTTCAGGATCAGACTCGAGGTCAAAAAGCTCAGGAGAGTAGCCAACGTAATAGATAAATTTATAATGGCCACGGCGGATCATATATGACGCGCTTGGGCTACCCATCCCATGATACTCTGCGAAAACAATCCGTTCCAAGTCGTCCGGTTTATTGGCTAAAGAGAACAACGAACGACTCAAACTATTAAAATCAGCACATGATGGATCAATTCCGACGCCGTCCAAGACTGTTGGTGCAATATCTAGCAACGAACAACCTGTTATCGAGACACGCCCTTTTGGGATTCCTGGTCCCGTAACGATCATCGGAATTTGGGCTGCTTCCTGATACATATCAGACTTATTCCAGAGGGTCCGGGCACCAAGGTTATCACCATGATCGCTCACAAAAATGATGCGTGTCGTATCCATCAGACCAGCATCCTCAAGTGCTTTTAAAATAAGCCCAATATTATAATCGGCGAAGCTGCAGAGGCCATAATAGTTACGTAATGCTAACATTATCGCCTCATCATCCATGAAATCTGCATCATTGAGTGTATTACGTAACTGTTGAATCCAAGGATGAAGAGGGGCATCCAGTATCTTGGGCATCGCAATGTCAGCATACTCATACAGCTCAAAAAATTCAACTGGTGCGTTCAGTGGGGGGTGGGGACTTACTTGCGAAACGAGCAAACACCAGGGTTTATTTTCTTGTGGAGCTTGGTCCTGTAACCAAGCGCAAGCTTTTTGGGTTACTAAAGTGTCATAATCTGTTTTGGCTGAACCACCCGGCCCCAACGTTTCAAACAATTTGCTTCTGTTTCGCCCACTAGGAAGTGGCGAACGCAGTAGGCTTATTAGATCGCCACCCGTTTCTGGAACATGCATTGGTATGATTTGCTTCGAGAATCCGGTTTCATCTGCTTCATTTCTATAATGGAGTTTACCAATCGACACGGCGCTATGGCCCGCCTCAATTAGATGGTGACCCCAACTCATAGAATGACCGGTGTAGGGGTGACACCCATCCCAGGTTTTGAGCTCGTGCACGTGCCGACCAGTTGCCATGGCGGCACGTGCAGGTACACATAATGGCGAAGATGTATATGCATTATCGAAACGCACTCCCTGTTTTGCTAGGCGATCGATATTAGGTGTTTTGATAATATCGTTACCATAACATCCGAGGACCTTTGTCGTTTGTTGATCCACGCACAAAATTAGAACGTTTGTCGGTGGCATAGGAATTATTCTCAATTAGGCGCTTTCTTTCGTTTCTAACTCATGCGTGAGTTTCATACCGGCTTCATACGTATGTAGACTTTGATCACGACTATGGGCCATGTATTGGCCAAATAAGGTGCTCGCCAATTGTGAATCACGTTGTTTGATCGATTTGACAATTTTAGCTCTGCCCTCAATCGCTTCTTTATTTAAATGTGTGAGTTCAAAGAGGGAGGGAAATTTTGCTAGGCAATCTATCCTAAATAGACGATGCTGAGCATGTAAATTTATATAAATGTCGGCTAGACATTGGTTCTTTGTGGATTCAACAAGTAATGTGTGAAACTCGAGTCCAACGTCCCAAATATTCGTTACATTATGCGAACTATTTGCTTTGTGCATTTCATCAAATAAATTTTCTAAGCTTATTATTTCTTGTTCAGTCGCTCTTTCTGCTGCCAGCAAGCCGACTTGCTCTGCCAGAAAACACCGCACTTCAAAGACCGCCATAATTTCATCAATGTTAAACTGGCGCACATAACTGCCGGACTGAACTCTAGCAGTCAAAAAGCCCCGCTGTTCTAGTTGCCGGCATGCCTCACGGACAGGGCTACGACTGATACCAAGTTGTTTGGCTATCCGGACTTCATTCACTTTATTTCCAGTCAGAATTTGACCAGAAAATATCATATGTTCCAAATGCCTCCTTACAAGATTTGGCAGACTTTGTGCTCGATGCATCTCGATGTCACTCTTGGTATCTTCGGGCATATTTTTTACTCCAATAAAACTAATTGCTTGCAATATTATAGTATATGTAGTAATATAATGTCGACATAATTATAAAATCGAATACACTTGTGGTTATCAAACAAACGGTCGCCAATAGAGTGCAGAAATTAACTTGAAAATCAAAAAGGGAGTAATAAAATGACACGATTTATCAAAATTACATCTGTTTTCCTACTGGCAGTAGGTTTGGCTAGTACTGCAACTGCTGATGCTGAATACCCGGAAAGGGAAATTCAGTTAATTGTTCCAACCAGTGCTGGTGGTGGATCAGATAAAACTGCTCGCGTTTATGCGAAGTTTGTAACAGAATACCTTGGACAGCCGGTAGTTGTTGTCAATAGGCCTGGCGGCGGCGGCGCCATCGGAATTACGGCTACCTTAAATGCAAAACCAGATGGCTATACAATGGGCCAACTTATGTTACCGGAAGTTGTCTCAAGACAGTTTGATAACCCCACTGCCCAGTTTGGTGCGGATTCATTCGACTATATTGGGAAGTCCGGTATCGACAATCACGTCTTTGCCGTGCATAAGGATAGTAAGCTTCAAACATATCAAGATATGGTTGACTTTGCTAAAGCCAATCCAGGTATGCTTAGTTGTGGAATTACTGGTGTCGGAGGAGGCCCCCAACTGGCGACTCTCAGGTGGCAAAAGTTAGCGGGTGTTGAGCTTAACCTCGTAAGCTTCAAAGGTGGTTCTCAAATCCGTGGTGCTCTGCTTGGTGGACACATCGACATGGGATGTGCAAATACAGGAGCTTTTTCGAAAGTCCTCAAAGATGTTCGTATTCTCGCCCTTTCTGCTGACGAGACGCATCCTAAATATCCAAATGTACCAACGTTAAAAAGCTTTGGTATTGACCTAGCTGTTGGTACGGAACGCATACTGGCTATGCCTAAGGGGACCCCCGTAAAGATTCTCGAAAAACTACGTGCCGCCCATCAGAAAACATTAGCAAACCCCGAATATCAAGAAGCTGCAAAGAAGGCTAAGGTGACTATTGATACAGCGTCACCAGAGAAAATATATCAGAAGCTTAAGTCTGAAGAAAATGATTATAGGGCACTGTGGACAGCAAGTCCATGGGTCCAAGATCGTTAGGTTACGATAATCTCATTGAAGGCGATGCATAATATTTGCTATGCCGCCTTCAATTTATCTTTTGGGTGAAAGCGGATGTTTTCAAATCATGACCGAATTGCAGGAATTGTTTTAGCGATATTCGCTGCAGGTGCGTTTTATTACGCCTCTGAAACCCTGCCACATCGAGTTGGACTTTATCCCAAAACTGTTACGGGGTTAATGTTCCTGTTTGCGGCTCTATTAACCGGCCGTAGTTTTCTACCAGCTTTTAGAAACAACGAATTTGGGAAATTTTTTATTGCTGGCCGCAGGCTTATTTTAGGAATTTCTGTCACTGGGGTATACTTCTTTTTAGCTGGAAAGATAGGTTTCTTTTCCATGACAGCAATTTACATACCCTTACTCTCATATCTGTCAGGTTATCGTGAGTTACGAACTATTATATTATCTACGTTTGTTTTTTGTATATTTCTTTGGCTCACCTTTGAACTTGCATTTAACCGACCGTTGCCGCCTGAAATTTTAGTTCTATGGATTGGAGATAAGCTTTGATGGACCAACTTTTAGTAGGATTGTATCATGCGTTAGAATGGCAGAACATTCTAGCCATGATGATCGGCTTAATCGCAGGTATTTTAGTCGGTGCTATTCCAGGATTGACAGCCAGCATTGGCATCTCCTTACTTATTCCACTTACCTATGGTATGGATCCGCTTTTCGCATTGGCGATGATGGCTGGCATACACAATGGCGGATCTTCGGGAGGAGCCATCCCGGCAATCCTGCTAAACATTCCTGGCACTCCAGCTGCAGTAGCAACAACCTTTGACGGCTATCCCATGACGAAACAGGGCCGGTCATTGACGGCACTTAAGATGGCAGCATCATCATCGGCTGTAGGAGGGGCACTAGGAGCAATCGTTCTCTTGTTTTTGGCACCTCCTTTGGCCACTGCGACGCTCGCCTTCGGGCCGCCGGAAATATTCTGGGCGAACGTATTCGGAATGTGCGCAGTGGCTGTGCTTCTGGGCGATGATCCACTCAAGGGTTTGTTGTCACTCACCATCGGATTGATGATCGGGGTCGTTGGTATTGATTTCGTATCCGGTTACCAACGATTCACCTTTGGTGTCCTAGAACTGACCGAGGGATTTTCCCTTCTCGTTGTTTTGGTGGGTATGTATGCGTTGCCACCGGCGTGGCAAATGATTGAGCAAGGAGTAACGAACCGAAGAAAAGGTTTCTCCAACGTACTTCGCACAGATCCTACCTACCGCTGGCCCTGGCGCAAGCTCCTGTTGAACGTATGGCCACGCGCGTCATTGTTTGGCATCGCCTTTGGTCTTCTACCTGGTTTGAGTGGTTCAGCCAGTAGTTTTGTTGCTTACAATGACACGAAAAACAGTTCGAATGAGCCAGAGACTTTCGGCAAAGGCAACCCCCTTGGCGTGGCCAGCGCAGAAGCCTCTAATAATGCCGATAACGCCGCATCGATGATCCCCGCACTGACATTGGGTATCCCCGGAAGCGGTGTTGCTGCTTTGATGCTGGGCGCTTTAGTTATCCATGGCATGTTGCCGGGAGCACATTTGTTCGTCGAACAAGGCCCAGTAGTTTATGGTTACATGTGGGCCATGCTGTTTACGTCGATAGCCATTGTTGTCTTTGGCGGCCTAATTGCGACGAAAATATTCGCACAGGTGTTACTCGTACCATCGCTTTTACTGATGCCGATGATTATTTGCTTAACGTTTATCGGAATCTTCACGTTTCAAAACGAAATCTTTAATGTCTATTTTATGCTTGGCTTCGGGATCCTTGGCTATCTACTCAATCGCCTTAAGTTCCCTGTTGCCCCTATCGTCATAGGCCTGATACTCGGCGACCAAGCACAAGAGTCCTTACGAACAACGCTTCAGTTGAGCCATGGTGATTTTGGAATTCTTTTCACGCGACCAATTTCGTTGACCATTTTCATTCTAATCGTCCTAGTCCTCATTTACCCTATTTGGAAAACATTGAAGGCAAAATGACAAGATTAGAAGTAGTTTTTTCATACTAGGATTGTATATCA